>Ga0233425_10002649_pt1 | contig 34570 bp, 32 predicted proteins | sample Watercolumn_Towu_2_FD_181712 | JGI IMG/M metagenome (GOLD analysis project Ga0233425, IMG submission 181712) | Freshwater microbial communities from Lake Towuti, South Sulawesi, Indonesia - Watercolumn_Towuti2014_140_MG | ecosystem: Environmental > Aquatic > Freshwater > Lake | place...
TATCTCCTGAGTACGGTACCAGTGTCCGACCCGGCGCTGGCGATTGCCGGCGCCGACACGCTGCGGCGCGCCCAGTTCCAGTTGCAGCTGGCGATTGACGGCGTCTCCGACGTCTCACCGGAGAATATCCAGCCGCTGCTCGAGACCTGGATTGACGGTACGCTGCTGTACCGGGAGGCCGAGCGAATCGGGCTGGGCCAGGATGAAACGACGCGGGTGCTGGCCTCGGAAGTCGCCCGGGACTACATCGTCGGTCTGATGACGCAACGAGTCAGCGACACGGTGAAGGTGAGCGAGAATGAGATATTCGACTACTACAACCGGCACAAGCTCGATTTCGTCACGCAACTGCGGATGCAGTACATGGTCCTGGCCGACGAGAAGGCGGCACGGCAGGCGCTGGCCGACCTGAAGCGGCCCGGGGCGAAATTCAAGACGCTGGCCCAGGAGCGGTCGCTGGACCGCGCGGCCAATCCCGGGGCCGAGTTGACGCTGGTCGGGCGTAACGATACGATGGCCGGGCTCGACCCGCTGCTCGAGGACACGGTCTTCACCCTGCCGGTCGGCAAGGTCAGTTTGCCGCTGAAGGCCGGCAACCAGTTCTGGCTGGTCGAAGTCCTGGACAAGATGCGAATGCGCGATGAACTGCCGCTGGAACAGGTGCGGGACTTCATCCGCAGGTTCGTGGAACTGAAGAAGAAACGGGCGGTGCTGGAGCGCGCGCTGGCCGCCCTCCGGAAGCGCACCCGGGTGGCGTATCCCAAGACCAGCGGCGCGGCCGACGACGTGCTGGCGAAGGTCGGCGATTCGGCGCTCACCCGGGGCCGGCTGCTGCTGCAGCTCGCGCCGGGCCAGACCGTGAGCGAGGAGAACCTGCGCCGGGCCGCGGACATCTGGGTCAATACCGAGTTGTTCGTTCAGGAGGCGCGACGGCTCGGGGTCGGGGGCGACGAAACGACGCGCGCCGTACTGCGCGGGAAGACCCGGGACTACGTCACCAACCTGTTGCTGGAGCGCGTGACCGGCAAGGTTGCGGTCGCGAACAACGACGTCTTCGACTACTTTCAGAAGCACAAGGAGGAATTCATGTATGACGTGAAGATTCTCCACGTGCTCTGCGGGTCGGACAGTGCGGTAAAGTCCGTACTGGTCGATATCGGCAAGGGCGCCGACTTCCAGAAGCTGGCCCGGGAGCGCTCGGCCGACCGGGCGCTGAGCCAGGGCGCGGAGTCGCGCTATCTGGACCGGCTCGACGCGCAGGGAAAGCTGAACCCGGAGCTGGAAGAGACGATTTTCAGCCTGAAGGTCGGGGCGGTGAGTCCGCCAATCCGCACCAATCAGGGTTTCTGGATTGTCAAGGTCACGGACCGGAAACAGGTGCGCAACGACGTTACGTTCGAACAGGCCCGGGAACGCATCAGCGCTTTCCTGCACGAACAGCGTTACCGCCGGATGATTGGCGACCTGCTGGTCGAACTGCGCCAGAGCCAGCCCCGGGCAGTATTCCCGGAGAATTACTGGGCGAACTGACGCATGCCGCGCACCGCCTGCCGTCTACCGCCTGTCGCTAGTCGGTTCGTATTCCTACTCACTACTCTCTACTCACTACTCCTGGCCGGCCCGGCAGACCGGATTGTGGCGCTGGTCGGGGACCAGCCGATTCTGGAAAGCCAGGTCGCGGCCGGGGTGGATTTCCTGAAGCTGCAGGCCATGGTTCCGGAGAGCGCCCGGGACCAGAGCCGCGATACCGCCCTGCGCCGGCAGGTGCTCGACCAGTTGATCAATGACCAGGTGGTCTTTGAGCAGGCGAAGCGCGAGACCGTGAGCGTCGCCAAGGAGCAGATTGACGAGGAACTGGAAGCCAACCTGAAACGTATCAAGGAACGGTTCGGCGGTCCGGACAGCTTCCAGCAGGCCATGGCGCGCGAGGGACTGACCGAGGCGGGTCTGCGCCAGCGCTACCGGGATGATATCACCCGGCGACTCACGTCCCAGCAGTTGCTCGCCAAGCACGGCCTGCTCGAGAACATCCTGGTGTCACCGACCGAGGTCGAGCAGTTCTACGCATCGCACAAGGACTCGTTCGGGAGCGTGCCGGGCCGGGTGAAGCTGGCGCACATCCTGCTCATCGCCAAGCCGTCCGAGGCCGCAGAGAAGAAAGGTTACGAGCAGATTATCCAGGCCTACGCCGGGCTCGTTCAGAGTCACTGGGATTTCGAAGCGCTGGCATCGTCCTTCTCGACCGACCCGGAACTGAAGCGCAAGTCGGGCCTGCTGGGTACGGTCGAGCGCGGCGACCTGCCCGAGGAAGTCGACGCCGAGCTGTTTGCGCTTCAACCCGGCGAGTTCTCCAAGCCGTTTCGCTCGCGCCAGGGCTATGCCATTATCAAGCGCGAGAAAGGAACCGGCGACCGCGCAACCGCCCGGGAAATCCTGATTGAGATGCCGGTAACCGAAGGGGATTCGAACCGGACGCGCGAGCAGATTGCCGATTTGCGCCGGCGCGCGCTGGCCGGCGAGGACTTTGCCGCGCTCGCGAAGGAACACTCGGACGACCCGTCGACCAGGGACAACGGCGGCTCACTCGGCGAGTTCTTTCTGAAAGGACTGGTGCCGCTGTTCGCTCAAGCGGTGGAGAATCTGAAACAGGGCGAAGTCAGCGCGCCGATTCTATCTGAACACGGCTGGCATATCATCAAGGTCACCGAGCGGGTTGACGAGAAGGTCCCGACCTATGCCGAGTTGCAGGACGAAATCCGGAACTACCTGTATGCCCAGAAGCTGCAACTCAAGCTCGAAGAATTCGTGAAAACCCAGGCCGCTCGAATCAGTATTCAGAGACTGTAGCAGCACAAGCTCAAACTACAAGCCCAAGCTATCCGGAGCCTGGGCTTGCTTTGTTCTCAGCTTGTGCTTGAGCTTAGTGCTTGGGTTTCTTCGGCGGTCGGTACTTGCACGCCGGGTAGCCGGAACAGGAGATGAACTTGCCGTACCGGCCGGTGCGTTCGACCAGCGGTTTGCCGCATTCCGGGCACTTCTCCTCAAGGACAGTCGGCGCGGCGCGTTCTTTCTTCTGGATGTAACGGCACTGGGGATAGCCGGAGCAGCCGACGAACTTGCCGAAGCGCCCCTCTTTCTCGACCAGCGGTTTGCCGCACTCCGGACATTTGCCGTCAATCGGCTTCGGCGGCTCGCCGGCGCCGGGTGTGGCGCCGCGCTTGATGTACTTGCACTCCGGGTAGCCGGAGCAGCCCAGGAATTTTCCGAAGCGGCCTTCACGCTCAACCAGCGGTTTGCCGCATTCCGGGCATTTCTCTTCGCTCATTTTCGCCTCCTCGCGTTTAACATAGTCGCATTCCGGGTAGCCGGAACAGGCAGGGAAACTGCCGAACCGGCCGCGTTTCATGACCACGGTCTTGCCGCACTTCGGACAGAACTCCTCGAACTCCTTTTCAGCCCGGGTCAGGTCTTCCCGGAACGGTTCATAGAACCGCCGGACCACGGACTGCCATTCCTCTTTGCCGACCTCGACCTGGTCCAACTCCTTCTCCATCTGGCGGGTGAAACCGACCTCGAAGACGTTACCGAAGCGGGGAATCAGCAGGTCGTTCACTTTCAGACCCAGTTCGGTCGGCCAGAGCTTGCCCTCCTTGCGCCGGACATAGTCGCGGTCGTCCAGGGTCGAGACAATCGTGGCATAGGTTGACGGCCGGCCAATGCCGTTGACTTCGAGCTTCTTGATTAACGCGGCTTCGGAGTACCGGGGCGGCGGCTGGGTGAAATGCTGCTCGGGTTTCACCTTCTCGAGGGACACCGGCTCGCCCGGAGTCAGTTCGGGCAGGACCTTCTCCTTGTCCGGCTCGCCGTAGACCCGCTCGAATCCCGGAAACACCTGCCGGACCGAATTGGCCTGGAACAGGTATCTGGGCGCAGTGCGGATTCCGCATTCCGCATTGACGATGACGGTCGCAGCGGCATATCGGGCATCGGCCATCTGGGACGCCAGGAATCGCCGGTAGATAAGGTCGTACAGCCGCCACTGGTCCGGGTTGAGCACGGTCTTCACCGACTCCGGGGTCCGGTCAACTGAGGTCGGGCGAATCGCCTCGTGCGCGCCCTGGCTGCCCTTGCGTTCCTTGAAGAAGCGGGACTTCTCGGGCACGTACTCCGGGCCGAACTGCGCGCCAATCCGATTCCGGGCTGCATCAATCATGTCCTGATTCACGCGGAATGCGTCGGTGCGCGGATAGGTAATCAACCCCACGGTCTCGGCGCCGAGGTTGATGCCCTCGAACAACTGCTGGGCCAGGCTCATCGTGCGCCGGCCGGTATAGCGCAGGTTCCGGGCCGCTTCCTGCTGCAGGGTCGAGGTGATGAACGGCGGGTTCGGCGCGCGGCGGCGCTCGGTCGCCCGGACCTCGGCAATCGAGAAGCGCGTCTCCTTGTGTTCCAGGTTCTGCCGGATGCGCTCGGCCTCGGCCTGATTCGGTATCCGGCAGTCCTCGCCTTCGCACTTCATCAGTCGGGCCGTGAACCGCAGATTCCCTTCACTCCCTTCCTCTCTTCCTCCCTTCCTCTCTTTCCTCAAGTCAACATCCACCAGCCAGTATTCCTCGGGCTGGAACGCGAGAATCTCGCGCTCGCGCTCACAGAGCAGGCGTAATGCAACCGACTGGACCCGGCCCGCCGAGAGATTGCCGCTGGAGAAGACCCGCCAGAGTAGAGGGGAAGCCAGGTAGCCGACCAGCCGGTCAAGCACCCGGCGTGCCTTCTGGGAATCCACCATGTGCAGGTCAAGACCGGACGTGTTGGCGAACGCCTGCTCCAGGCCGCGCACGGTGATTTCATTGAACCGCACCCGGCGCGCGGCATTGCCGTCCACTGCCTGCGCGATGGACCAGGCAATCGCCTCGCCCTCGCGGTCCGGGTCGCTGCCGAGATAGATTTCCCGGGCCTTCGCGGCCGCAGCCTTCAACTCGCGGATGACGTCTTCCTTACCGCGAATCTTGATGTAGTGCGGCTCGAAGTTCTTCTCGAGGTCCACGCCCAGCGAGCTCTTCGGCAGGTCCATCACATGACCTTTGGAGGAAAGTACGGTGTAGCGCTCGCCGAGCAGACGCGTAATCGTGCGCGCCTTGGTCGGCGACTCGACAATCAGCAGCGGCTTGCCCCGGCGGGCAGGCGGCTTCGCCTCAGACTTCGGTTTCGCCTTCGGCGCGGGTTTCTTCTTCGCGGTCATACGGCACGGATATTAGGCAAGTCCGGTCAGAAGTCAAGTGGGCAGATTGCGTTCATGAAACCACGGATGAACACGGGCGAACACAGATTTCGAAATCCCGATTCATCGGTGTCTATCTGTGTTTATCGGTGGTTCTCTCAAACGCAGGAGGAGCGTCGCCCCAATGCGGGCTGCGCTCCTCCGCAATCAGCCGGAATCTACCGGACTACTTCTTGCCCTTCTTCGGCGCGCCGGGAAGGATGCAGTACATACCGGTGCCGCACGACGGGCAGACGCCCTTCATCGCCGCGCGGCCGGTCTTCATCTTCACTTCCTTCGCGTCCTTCATTTCCTTCTTACCCTTGCACTTGACGCAGTAGCCTTTCATCGAAGCTCCTTTCATTGACTCGGGTCGCCGTCGGGCGTCGCTCCAGCCCCGGACGACCACTGAACAGGACAATTAGTAGCATAAATCAGGAGAATGTCAAGAGCGGAATGGCGGAGACGGCACTAGCTTCACGCCGCGAGACCAGCTCCTGGACAGCTCAGGTCGGTCCAGCCGGACCCGGGACGCCCTCAGGGCACGACGAATACGATACGGGTGCGGGTGTCGTATTGGCCCTGGTCGTTGCGCGCAGTCACACTCAAGGTCTCAGTGCCGGCTGCTGCCGGGGCGGTCCAGGTTACCAACTGAATCCGCTCATCGGCGAACGTCCCGGCGCTGCACGTCCACTGGTAGTACAACTGCACCCCGCCCGAAGGAGTACTCGCGAGGCAGTTGTACTGCCCCTGCGCGCCGGCCGCGACCGAGTCCGGGCCGCTGATCATCCAGATGTCGGGCTCGGTGCTCAACGCAGGCAGGCAGCGCAGAACAAGCAGCGTGGCTCCGGCGAGCAGGACAGAGAGCAGCATTCGACTGGCCTTCATGATATCCTCCTCAGGTTCTCAACTCTCCTGATTATAGTCCTGTCCTCGGACCTGTCAACCAGGGACGACGCCGAGTCGCGTTCACCGAAAGAATGCTGTCCAGCAGGCCGGCGATACACTGCTATCCTACCCCGCAACCATGAAGACACCGACCAATTGTCTCCAGGGTGGGCCTCAGGCATCGCCCACGCTCCAATCGCCGCAGCACCATGCGCCTGCCATCACCGGCGAGGCCCATGCGTCGAGCCAGTTCATCCTGAGTCAATCCGGCTGCGAGACGGATACGCAGCAATCTGGAGCCCACTTCCCGCGTGAAGAGCCGTCGCTGTGCCATCTTGCCATGATACACGGCATGTATCATCGAGTCAACCGGTAATGTGGCACAAAGTCAGCAGGAATAAGGCCTGTCGGCGACAATGTAGAATCCCAGGTACGACCCCCTCCATCATCCAGTCCATCATCCCCTACATCATCCATGGGGTCATCTAGTCCATAATCCACTGGGTCATCCAGGGTACTATCCCCTCAATCATCCCATCCATGACCCAGTTCGTCATCCCCTGAATCATGGACTGGATGACCCAGTCCGTAATCCCCTGGATTATCCCCTCAATCATCCCCTGGATAATCCAGGGAGTGCCTGGGTAGATGGTGTGGTGAACTGGCTTCTGTTAGGTCTTGCAGTTTGCAGGTGGTCCATTTGCTGCGACTTAGTTGATGCGTGTGAGTCACGGTTCCGGGTTGTTACACGCTCTGGAGGCATCCGGTTGGCCGTCGTGATGACACCCTGCCTGCTTTGGCCAACCTGACCGATGAACACTGACCTCCAAGACCCGCATTGAGCCCCAGGCCTCAGGAATCCGAGCGCGAGGACGTGAGCCTGAGCCAACACGTCGCCACCATCTTCGCCGAGAACAATGTCCTCAGGAATGTCGAGACGCGGATTGCGCAACTACTCGTGCCGAACCGGGAGCAGACTGCTGCGCCGCGGCTTGCGTCGGACGCGCCGACGGCTAACGGGTCGCCGGGATTCGTCTAACGCTTCGAGAATCTCCCGGCGCGTGAGACCCTTGTTGAGACACGGCACGCTGAACGGCGATCGTCGCCGGCGCGGTATCGGCGCAACCGAGAAGGTGTCGCCGCTGCGCCGGCGGATGACGACTTCTTCGGTCCGGGATTCCCGCAAGACCTCGGCCAGCTTCTGTCGGGCTTCCGAATACATGTAGACTTTCATTTCTTATTCCATTACTTCGATTTTCAGCTTCCGGGCGACCGCACACATCCGTTCGTCAAGGCTCAGCAGCGGCAGGTCGTTCTCAAGGCAGCACTGGAGGTAGTAGGCGTCGTAGGCGTAGACGTGGTGTCGCACGGCGAGCCGCAGTGCATCCCGGACTCGCACCGCGGTTAAGCGCACCGCAATGTTCTGGCAGATGTCAAAGGCACGAACCAGCTCCCGTTCACTGAGGCGTCCTTTTCGATGGACGGCAATCAGGGCATTGCCGACCTCGTAGGGGAGAATCTCGGGTGCGCCGAGCGAACAGTCGGCGGTCCGGGCAATGGCCCAGTCCCGGTCGGCTTCATTCAGAACTACCGCCAGCAGGACGCTCGCGTCCGTCACGATTTCCATGCCCAATTGTACAACTGAGGCTGCCACTTGTCAACTGGGGCCCGAGACCGGCGCGGCCGTCGGCAGCAAGCGACCGGCCGCCGGCGACAGACCTCAAGCCGCAGGCCGGTGCGTCGCGGCGATGAGGACCGTCGCCGAAGGCCATGATGCAGTTCTGTACTGGAACCGCCCGACCGCGCTGTCCGCGTCTACTTCAATGTTCTGGAAGCTCCGGGCATTTCGACCTCAGGCAGACTCGTCCTCGGAGCTGGATAGAATGGAAACATGCCTGCCCAGATTCCGATACAGAAGTCAGCCACGAAAGCACGAAACCGCGGAGGACAGGCGAAAGGCAGGTTCTTTGGCTCGCACCCTGTGAGTGAACTGACGGGCTGTTGTTCAGGGGGGCGGATGAAGCCTGGACACGGGATTCGTCTTCGTGCTTTTCCTGGTTCTCTCTCGGAATTCGGGAACACCCTGGCCTTGACTTCGGCGATGGCGGTTCTAGAATTGGCGCAACGACTCACCCGAGGAGGAACTGATGAGACGAGTTGACGGTAACTGGCGGCGCGCGGCGGTGCTGCTGGTCGTCCTGATTTCCGGCGCCGGCGCCGCGCCAGTGCGGTTCGCGCTTGATGCCTGCCTGCTCGGCGCGGCCGCCGGACCGCTCTACATCCCGGCCGACACCACCCGCCCGTTCGGCGCCAACTTCGACTTCCCGGTCGCGCGCATCGGCGTGGGCCTGGAGGAATCCCACGGCTTCGGCCTGACGGTCGGCACGATGCTCGCCCAGGTCGGTGGCTACGAGCTTTCAACCCTGCCACTCGGCGCGCGCCTCTGGTACGACTTCGCTCCGGATGAGCGCTGGCGCCATGCCACCGCCTACCTGTCCGGCGCCTGGCACAGCAACAGCTTCTGGGGCGACTTCAACCCAAACCCGGACTACTTCGAGCTCGCGGCCGGCGCGACCTATACGTTCTATGCGGTGACCCCCAAGGTCGAGTTCCGATTTCGCTCGAAGTCGTACTCCGGGTCCCAGGCGATGTTCCTGCTCGGCGTAGACATCGGCGGCCAGTACGTCTTCGGCCGGCGCTGAAGTCGGTCGCGGTCGAGATGATGGTATCAAGACTGACAACGAACGCGCCGACGTGCGCCCGCGGCGTGCTGCAAACCAGCCCACGGCTTGCAGCCAACAGCTTACAGCTCAGGCTCTATGACATCAACGGCCGCCAGGCGCTGGACCTCGTGCCCGGCCCGAACGACGTCTCCCGCCGCGCGCCGGGCGTCTGCTTCCTGCGCGGGCTCGCGACCGGTGATGCGCACAAGGTAGTTACTCAGAGATGGAGGTTGGCTTGAAAGTTGCGGTTTTTGGCTTCATGCTGGTTCTGCTCGGCGCTCCGGCGGCGGCGCAGACCGATGGTAATCCGTTTATGATTGATACGAGCTTGACCCTCGGGCCGGGTCCGGGACAGCAGTTCTATGCCCAGATGGCGTTCGACGGCACCAACTACTTCATGGTCTGGTGGGACCGCCGCGGCTACGCCGACATCTATGGTTCGCGCGTCAGCCCGGACGGGACTCCACTCGACCCGGGCGGAATCCCGATTTCAACCGTGTCGCCCTGGGAGTCCTACCCGGACGTTGCGTTCGACGGCACCAACTACCTCGTGGTCTGGGAAGACGACCGGTTCGCGGACCCGGCCATCTTCGGGTGCCGGGTTACGACCACAGGGGTAGTTCTGGATGACACCGGGTTCGTCATCTCGGCCGCGACCAACAACCGGACGCTGCCGGCGGTGGCCTTTGACGGCGTCAACTACCTCGTGGTCTGGCAGGACGAGCGGAACAGCTCGTTTGACGCCGATATCTATGCCTGCCGGGTGACGCCGGCCGGTTCGGTGCTTGACCCGAACGGCATCGCTGTCTATTCTGGTCTCAAAGACCAGTTGGCCCCGGACGTGGCTCTTAACGGCGGCAACTGCCTGGTCGTCTGGCAGGACAACAATCCTAATGAGTACAACGCCAATATCCGGGGGGCGCGGGTCAGCCCGGCCGGAACGATACTGGACCCGGGCGGGTTCGACGTCGTGGCCGAGAGCATCTCCCAGATGCAGCCGGCAATCGCAACCGACGGCGTCAACTGGCTGGTTGTCTGGTTCGACCGACGGGACATGTTCGAGGGGTTCGACATCTACTGCGCGCGGGTGAGTGGCGCCGGGGCGGTGCTGGACCCGGGCGGCACGCGGGTTACGCCGGACTCGGCCGCGCCAGGCGAGCCGGCGGTCGAGTTCAACGGGACGGATTTTCTCGTGGCGTGGCAGGATGCGCGCACCGGCACTCCCTATGTCAACGACATCCATGCCGCCCGGGTGAGCGCGGCCGGCCAGGTGCTGGACCCGGACGGCATCATTGTCAGCCGCCAGCTTAACAACGAGGAGAATGCCGCGGTCGGCGCCGCGGGCGGCAACTGGCTGGTGGCCTGGACCGACCGGCGCAATCCCGAGAGCGACATCTTCGCCGCGCGTGTCAGCGGGGCCGGCCAGGTGCTGGACCCGGACGGCAGACTGATGTCGCGGGCCGGAGACCAGCGGTTTGACCCGGGGCTGGCCTGGGGCGAATCGCAGTGGCTGGCGGTCTGGGTTGACAGCCGGGACGGCGCCTGGACCAACATCTACGGCGCGCGGGTCGCGACGTGGGACACGGTGCGCGACGAATCCGGCTTCGCGATTTCCGCCCAGCAGTGGAGCGAGACGTATCCGGCCGTCGCCTGGGGCAGCGGGGCCTGGCTGGTGGCGTGGGTGGACGCCCGCTCCGGGCCGAGCAGCGCCGACATCTACTGCGCCCGCGTGACCGGGGACGGGCAGGTGCTGGACCCGAACGGCATCCTGCTCTGCAATGCCGCCAACTGGCAGATGTTCCCGGACGTCGGATTCGACGGCACGAACTGGCTGGTGGTCTGGGAAGACCAGCGGGGCGGGTCCAATCATTACGAGATTTACGGCGCCCGGGTGTCGCCGGGAGGCGCGGTCCTGGACCCGGGCGGGTTCAGCATTTCCGAGTACCCGGCCGACCTGGGCGAGCCCGCGGTCTCGTTCAACGGCGCCGACTATCTGGTGGTCTGGAACGACGAGCACGGCGGCTCCTACAACAAAATCTACGGCCGGCGGGTCGCGCCCGACGGCACCTTCCCGGACACGGCGTCGTTCAACATCTCCGGCAGTTCGGACCAGCACTCGCCGGACGTGGCATGGGACGGCGCGAACTGGCTGGTGGCCTGGAGCGATGGGCTCTTTCACGGCATCAAAGCCCGGCGGGTCGCGCCCGGCGGCACGCTCCCGGACTCCGCGCCGCTGCGCGTCTCGGGCGGCGGCGCCAGCTATGACGACCTGCCGGTGGTCGCGTTCGACGGCTTCACCTGGCTTGTGGCATGGTTGAGCAGCGACGGTCAGGACGAACATACCGATATCTGGGGCGCGCGGGTCGCGCCCGGCGGCGCCCTGTTGGATTCGGTGTTGATGGCCGGCGGGCCGGAATATCAGGGCTGCCCGGTGCTGGCAAGGGACGGCGGTTTCTCGATGCTGCTGGCTTACGTGGCGAGCGCCGGCGAATACCAGGGCCGAACCTACAACGTCCGGCGGGTCTTCGGGATGTTGCGGCCGTATCCGGGCGTGGAGGACGAACGCCCGACGCCCGGGGCGATGCGCTTTGCGTCGGGCCCGTCCATCGTCCGCGGGGTGCTGGAAATCAGCTCACAGCCTACGGCTAACAGCTTACGGCCGGAGATTGGACTTCTCGATGCCGGCGGCCGGCAGGTGATGAAGCTGAAGCCGGGGGACAACGACGTCAGCCGGCTCGCGCCGGGTGTGTACTTCGTGCGGTCCGAGCCGTCGGCCGTGAGCCGCGGGCGGTCAGCGGTTACCAGGGTCATTCTTGCCCGATAGGAGGAACCGGTGAGAGTCGCTGCAATCCTGCTGACCTGCTGCGGCATCGGCCTGGGCGCAACCTACTACGTCGCCACCACCGGCAACGATACCAACCCGGGCACGCAGGAGCGGCCCTGGCGGAGAATCGGCAAGGCGGCAGGCACGATGGTCGCGGGCGATTCGGTCCTGGTTCGCGGCGGGGTCTACTACGAGAGCGTGAACCCGGCCCAGTCCGGGACCGAGCAGGACCCGATAACCTATGCCGCGTATGACACGGAGGCGGTTTTCGTGGACGGCAGCGAAGTCGTCACCGGCTGGGTTCGGGACAGCGCGGATCGGTACCGGGCGAGCGTGAACTTCACCTGCGACCCGCGGTTTGTGACGGAACGCGACCCCAACGGCAATCACGGCGGCCTGGTGACCCAGGACGGGGCGAAGCTGCAGTATGCGATGGAAGCGAGCCCGGCGGCGGTGGATTCGCCGGGCGAGTACTACATGAACGACTCGCTCTCTCCGCCCTTCACGCTCTACGTCTGCATCCGCGACCTGGGGCAAGGCACCGACCCGAACAACTACGAGATGCGGCTGGGCCGGCGGCGCAAGGGCTTCGACCTCGACGGCGGCGAGGACTGGCTGGAAGCGTGCCGCCTCACGTTCCGGAACTACAATGACAACGCGATTCACTCCATCGGCGCGAACGGCTGCATCTTCCGCGACCTCACGCTGCACACGAACTTCATCACCGGCATCTATCTCACCAGCGCCTCCAACCGCTGCCTGATTGAACGCTGTGCCTTCTGGGACAACGGTCACGGCGGCATCGAACTGGCAAGCACCCACCGGACTGTCGTCCGCAAGAACCGTTTCCTGCGGCGCGACCGGGGCGACGGCTGCGGCGGAAACGGCGCACATATGTGGCTGGGCCCGGTCGGCGCACTGGCGGATTCGAACCTGATTGAAAACAACCTCGCGTTCGCGACCGGCAGGTACGGATACCAGGGCCCGGGCTTTGTCGTCGCGGGCAGCTACAACGTCATCCGGCACAACAGCATGTTCTCCAGCGGGGGCGGCGCCCTGGCCCTGCTCGACGGCGGACACAACACGGTCGTGAACAACGCCTTTGACGTGAGCGCGTCCTTTGCCCACGGCATCGCGGTCTTTCCCAACGCCTGCCGCGACAGTTTCCAGTTCTTCCGGGGCAACTGCTTCTATGCGCAGGACCCGGCCGACAAGTACTGGTGGAACAACGTCCGCTACAGCAGCCTTGCCGCGTGGGAATCAGCCGGGGCCCAGACCGGCAACACTGACAGCCTGCCCGGGTTCGTGCGGCCGGACAGCGAGGACCTTCACCTTGCCGCGGGCAGCGCCTGCGTGGACCGGGGCACCCCGGACAGCGCGGCGGCAGAGGACTACGACGGCACCCCGCGGCCGCAGGGCGCGGGCTTTGACATCGGCGCGTTCGAGTACCTCGAAGTGGCCGCAACCGAGCCTGGCGCGGCGGTGCCGGTGCGGCCCTTGCGGGCTGTGGTCGTGCGCGGCGTGCTGCAAACCAGCCCACAGCTTACAGCCGACAGCTTACAGCTCAGGCTCTATGACGTCAACGGCCGCCGGGCGCTGGACCTCGCGCCCGGTCCGAACGACGTCTCCCGGCTCGCACCGGGGGTCTACTTCATTCGTCCTGCGTCATGCGTGATGCGTGGTGCGACAGGCGTCACCAAAGTGATCGTAACCAGATAGGAGCAACTAGTGAAACAGACGCTGTTTATCATCGCTGTGGCGGCTGCGTTTTCAGCCGCGGCGGCCGATTCGCTCAACGTCCGGCTGGTCGGCACGTACACTCTGCCGGCGGCGTTTCCAATCGATGTGGCGGTTGTTGACAGTTTCGCCTACGTCGCGGCCGCCCACGCCGGGCTGCGCATTGTCAGCATCGCCGATCCGCAGAACCCCGCTGAGGTCGGTTCCTTCAACGGGATGGCGAACGCGCTCGGCGTTGTCGTGAAGGACAGCATCGCGTACGTGGCCGGACACGCGGGCGGGGTGTTCCTGGTCAACGTCGCCGACCCGCACAACCCGACCCTGGTCGGGCAGAGGAGTACGCCCGCCGCTGCGTCGCGCGTCGCGGTCAAGGACACGTTCCTCTACGTTGCGGACCGCGACGCGGGCCTGCGCGTGCTCTCCGTGGCCAATCCCGCGAACCCGTACGAGGTCGGCTTCTGCGACACCCTGGCCTTCTACGAGGATGTTGCGGTCGCGGACACCATCGCCTGCGTGAGTGCGGGGCTGGCAAACCTGTTTCTGACCATCAACGTCGCCAGTCCGGCAAGCCCGACGCTGGCCGGGTACCTCGCCCTGCCGAGCAACGGCCAGGGACTTGCGGTCTCGGGCAGCTACGCCTACGTTACGGCCGGGGACATGCTCATCATTGACGTGTCCGACCCGGCGCACCCGCGCGAGGTTGGACGCTACGTCAGTCCGAGCTTCGCCGCGGACGTCGGGGTTGAGGGCGATGTCGCTTACGTGGCGGACGGGTATGCGGGCCTGCGCGTGGTTGACGTGTCGGACCCGCAGCAGCCCCGCGAGATCGGGTACTACGACACGCCGGGCTACAACAACGGCATCGCCCTGGCCGGGGAGTACATCTGCGTCACCGAAGACCCGGTCGGCATGCGCGTGTTTCAGTTCCTCGGCGCGGGCATCGAAGAGGAACGCTCGACGCCAGACGCATCACGCATCGCGCCGGGCGCCACGGTCGTGCGCGGTGTGCTGATGCTGCCGCAGGCGACAGGCGACAAGCGACAAGTGACAAGCCGGATGCTTGACATCACCGGCCGGAAGGTGCTCGACCTGCAGCCGGGCCCGAACGATGTCAGCCGCCTCGCGCCGGGCGTCTATTTCCTGAGTCCGGGAAGCCGGTCGCGCCGGACAGCAACCAGGCTGGTCCTGACCAGGTAGTCCGGGCGGCCCGAGGCCTGCTTCAGGATGAAGTCAGGATGAAGTCAAGTATTGACCGCGCAGGCTTTATGTGTATAATTGCACACATATGCAAATGACAGACCGACCGAACGCGGCCGAACTGCTGGCGGCGCTGGGCAGCGAGCACCGGCTGAGGATTGTCGAGCTGCTGCGCGGGGGCGAGCACTGCGTGTGCGAGGTAACGTCTGAGTTTGAGCTTGACCCGTCGGTGGTGTCGCGGCATCTGGCGCTGCTCGAACAGGCCGGCGTCATCGTTTCGCGGCGGGCCGGGCGCTGGATTTTCTACCGGATCGCGGATGACCGGATTCTGGAAATTCTGGCGGCGGCGGGCGGGATGATGGGACCCGGCCGCGGCGCGGCACGCCGCGGGCGGCGGCCAAGAGGACGCTGCTGTGGCCGAAAGCAGAAGTTGGCTGGGAGGGGCTAGGTGCCTTCAGTCCTGTTCGTCTGCACCGAGAATGCCTGCCGGAGCCAGATGGCCGAGGGCTGGGCGCGGAAGCTATTGCCTGACTGGCAGGCGTTCAGCGCCGGGTCGAAGCCGCGCGGGAGCGTAGATGTCAATGCGGTCGCCGTGATGCAGGAGGCCGGAATTGACATTACGGGTCAGTCCTCGAAGGGCTTTGAAGGTCTCAGGTCAGGGGACACGATCCCGAACCGGGGCGGTTCGGGTCATGTCCCCAGCGAGTTCGACTATGTCGTGCTGATGGGCTGCAAGGATGCCTGCCCGTTTGTGCCTGCGAAGCAGACACTGGTCTGGGACATTCCCGACCCGGCAGGCAAGGTCATCGATTCGTACCGTCAGGCTAGAGACCTGATTCGGGATAACCTGAATGACCTGGCAAACCAGCCCTTGGCCGGCGCCTGTTGTGCGGAGCCCGGTTGCGCGAACCATGCTGCTGAGACAAGCGGGCTCCGTCAGGGTCTCTCGGCGCAGGACGCGCGCCGTTTGGGCAGGCAGGCCCTGCTGCTTTCCTGGCTTACCGTGGGCTACAACATTCTGGAGGGCGTGGCTTCGCTGATTGCCGGCGGACTGGCCGGCAGCATTGCGCTGACCGGATTCGGGCTGGACAGCTTCATTGAGTCGCTCTCGGGCGGCATCATGATTTGGCGGTTCAGCCAGCACGGCAAACTGACCGGGGAGCAGGAAGAGCGGATTGAACAGAAGGCAGCACGGCTGGTGGCGATTACCTTCTTCATCCTGGCCGCATATGTGCTGTACGAGTCGGCCCGCAAGCTCATCCTGCGCGAGCCGCCGGAGCCGAGTCTGTTTGGCATCATCATTGCCGTCACTTCGCTGATTGCCATGCCCCTGCTCTATGTTGCCAAGACCCGGGTCGGCCGGGCGCTGGGGAGCCGGAGTCTGGTCGCTGATTCCCGGCAGACGCTCGCGTGCATGTTCCTGTCGGTCGGGTTGCTGATTGGGCTGGGCGCAAACTACCTGTTTCGGTTCTGGCCGGCCGACGCCCTGGTGGGCCTGCTGGTCTTCGGCTATCTCGTGAAAGAAGGCTGGGATGCGTGGCGCAAGAAAGAGCTCTGCTCATGCTAGCCGTGACGGTCAGTCCGTGAAATGGGTTGCGCAGTCGTGTGACCCGCGGACAGGAAAGAAAGGAATGACATGAAGACGGAAGAGATACGGAAGGAAGTCAGAAGAGGCTATGCCGCAATTGCGCGCGGCGAGCAGGAGAGCTGCTGCGGGCCGAAGACGTCGTGCGGCTGCAATACCGCAGTGTCGGCTGAGGCGATAGGCAAGCGGCTGGGTTACGACGAACGGGATATGAAGGCAGTGCCGGAGGGCGCGAATCTCGGCCTTGGTTGCGGCAATCCGATTGCGATGGCCGGGCTGAAGAAGGGCGAGACGGTGGTTGACCTGGGCTCGGGCGCCGGGTTCGACTGCTTCATCGCGGCCAAGGCAGTGGGGCCAGAGGGCAGAATCATCGGCGTGGACATGACCCCGGAGATGATTGAGAAGGCCAGGGCCAATGCGGAGAAGGGGAAGTACCGCAATGTCGAGTTCCGGCTGGGCGAGATTGAGAATCTGCCGGTGGCGGACAACAGCGCGGACGTCATCATCTCGAACTGTGTCATCAACCTGGTCCCGGACAAGGCGCGAGCCTTCCACGAGGCGTTTCGAATCCTGAAACCGGGCGGCCGGCTGATGGTCTCGGACATCGTTCTGCTCAAGGCATTGCCGACGGCAATCCAGAAGTCGGTAGCCGCCTACATCGGCTGCCTGTCCGGCGCGAGTCTGAAAGATGCGTACCTGAAGGAAATCCGCGCGGCCGGATTCCAGCACGTTGAAGTGCTCGACGAAACGAGCTTCCCGTTTGAGTTGATGGCCAACGACCCGACCGCGCGGGCAGCGGTGACGAGACTGAAGCTGTCTCGCGCTGCCCTGAAAGACGTCGCCGCGTCAATTCTGAGCGTCAAAGTAGCAGCGCACAAACCATGAAAGGAGTAGCGGTGAGACTACTCTGCCTGATACTTCTGAGCTTCGCGGTCGTACTGATTGCCGGGTGCGGAGCGAAACCCAAACCGGCCGCTCAGTCCAAGGGTAACAGCTCGCCGGTTGCAGCCATGCTCAAGGCCAACAAGCTGGAAGGCCGAGTGGTATTGGTGGAATTCGGCACGATTGGCTGCGAACTGAGCGGTAAGGGGTTGGACACGATGGCCTTCTGGCAGCGACAGAACTCGATTCCGGGCCTCGCTTTCCTGCGCTTGGAGCCGACCCGGGACAAGAATGTCTTCGACAGCTACTATGCGGGCAAGTCGCCGGGCTTCCCGGTCGTGCGCGACACCATGATGACGATCGCCAATGCCCTGGCGATAACCATCTACCCTCGCTTTGCCCTGCTCGACAAGTTTGGCCGTGTGCGCTATCGCGGCAGCCAGCCGGCCGAGAATGACCTCGCGGACTGGACCCGGCAACTTGAGAACGAGAAGACCGACCCGGGTCCGAACGCAGCGCTGTTCGGTTCCGCTACGCTGGATGCGCCCGCACTGCTGTCCGGGACTAGACTGCCTGACCTCTCAGGCAAGGTCAAACCGCTGGGCGAGTATCGCGGCCCCAAGGGACAACTGCTCATGTTCGTTGATACCAAGTGTCCGTTCTCGGCTTCGGCCTCCAAAGAGATGCCGGGTGTCGCGGCGGCGCTGACCGGACATGGTATCTCGACCGTGCTCGTCAATATTGGCGACCCGGAGGAGGACGTGAAAAGATCCTATGGCGCCAATCTGCCGGGCATGCAGGTTGTCTACGACAACAGCCGGCAGACTCAGCAGAACTGGAATGTGCAGTTCGTCCCGCTGGCCGTGCTGCTCGACAACGCGGGCCAGGTTATCTACCGCGGGTCGCCGACATGGGCCAGCGTGGCCGCGTCGTTGGCGAAGCGCTTGAGTCTGCCGCCGGGTTCGGTGAGGCTCGACGCCCAGGGCACGAGCCAGGGCTGAGGGAAATAGCTGGCGCTGCCCGTGAGGCAGCATGGACGCCGAGTGGATTGCAGATTGTAGATTACAGATTGCAGAGTGCAGATTGAATCGGCTCAGCCTGCACTCTGCAACTTGATATTTGCACTGTGAAATCCGCTCCGGCTCGCTCCGCTACTCCCTTTCTCTCTTGCTCCCCGTTCTCTGCGTCTTGGCGGTTCGCTCCGTCTCTTGACTTATCCGGCAGGGGTGACTATCATTCCATGATGTTCCGCTCGGATACGCTTCGATTTGCCGGAGGACGCAGATGACTGGTCTCCGGGTGCCGGGCAGTTTGCCTGGCCGAAGCGGACCGGCAGCGGTCATAGGCGGCAGAGCCGCAACCACCAACTCCCATATATCCAAGGGCCAAACAAGGCCCAAAACCCAAACAGCCAAACACAACAACCAAAGTTCGGACAGCCGGGGCATGCTCGGCATTCGGACTGCGAATCTACCACAGAGCCACCGAGAAGGAACACGGAGTACCCAGAGAGAATCAACGGAGTATTCTCCTCTGTGGTCTCTGTGCTTCTCAGTGCCCTCGGTGGTAATCCGTATCGAGGTCCGGGCTTGGACAAACAAGGAGGAACCGCGTGAAGAAGTATGACTTCACCGTGAAGGACGTCCAGGACGTCTATGACGGCCCCGGCGGTCTGCTGTGGGAAATGTGCATGACTGAGCAGATTCACTCGGGCGGGGCGGCGACGACCGACGTGCTGGGCGACGCGCTCGGGCTCAAGGCCGGCCAGCACGTGCTCGATATCTGCAGCGCGCTGGGCGCGCCGGCCCGGCATATCGCAAAGAAGTACGGCGTCAAGGTCACCGGACTGGACATGACCAAGACCATGCTCAAGAAGGCAATCGAGCGGACCAGGGAAGCGAAACTCGAACACCTGATTGACTATGTCGAGGGCAACGCGCTTGACCTGCCATTCCACAAGGACACGTTCGATATCATCTGGGGTCAGGAGGCCTGGTGCTACGTGACGGACAAGCCCCGGATGATCGAGGAGGCATATCGGGTCTTGAAGCCGGGCGGCAAGATGGGCTTCACCGACTGGGTCATCACCGGCAAGATCAGCGACGAAGAACTGAAGCCGTTGTACGAGTCCATGGCATTTCCGTACATGGAGACGTTCCAGGGCTGGCAGGACATCATGAAGCAGAAAGGCTTCAAGGTGCTCACCGCCAGGGACGAGACCGAGGCCTACGCCAAGTGCTTTGACGACTATGCCGGAATCGTCCAAGGCGGCAAAGACGTCATCCTCAAAAACTTCGGCCCGGACCTGTTTGCGTTCGCCGAGAACCTCGTTGCCATCTGGCGCAAAGCGGCGCATGAGCACAAAGTCGGCCGCGGGTTCTACATCGCGCAGAAGTAGTAGAGTCGTACAAGACCAGAGTCGAGAAGCCCCTGCTCGCAGCAGGGGCTTCTCTCGATTGCCCCGCCCACGTGAATCCAAGCGACATGCTCCGGTCAGGTCGAGTCGAGATGGACTGCCGACCTACGGAGACAGGGGGGCACGAAGATGGCGGTCGTTTCTGTTTGACTCTGGTTGACTAGTTCTGGCGCAGTGCGTAGCGTGTCAGGCGCAATACACTATCCGTCACACAATATCCGTCACGCACTTGACACCGGCCTGAACCCGGACTGGACTCGCGGCATGGAAGGACGCCGGGCGGCCGAGATTGACCGAGTGACCAACTCCCGACGCCGAACCGCTGGGTCGGAACTGCGTGCAGGACAATGCGCGAGGGAGGTTAGAGAATGACACCGCGCCGCGGCGAGATGAAATACCCGTTCGCAGCGATTGCGTTCTACGGGCCGGACATGTGGTGAGCATCTTTTCCCGGGCTGGCGCCGGACTCGACCCGATGCGGAAGTGGGTCTCCGGTTCAGATGCCCCAGAACCCGGTGCAGAGTCCGCCCCATAGCCCGGGGGAGAGCCCGGGGGATAGCCCCCCGGAGAGCCCCCCGGAGAGCCCCCTGCCCAGCTCCCCCCTGAGTCCCCTGGAGAGCGCGGGGGATAGTCCGGGGATGAGTCCGGGGGAGAGCCCGGGGTATAGTACCCCGCAGAGTCCGGGGGATAGAGTGCCGGATAGTCCCAGGGGGAACTCCAGGGATAGCTCGGGGGAGCGCCCGGGGGAGCACGGGGGGGAGCGCTGCCCCAGGAACCGGCTCGAATCGTAACGCGCTCATTCATAGGGCGTTGACTGAAGGATACCCGGAATTGAGCTTGCAGATGGATACGGCACAATGTAGACAGTACTGTATACATGGTCCGCGCGAAATCCCAACGTCCAAATCCCAACCTCCAATCAGGTCCCAAGCCTCAATGGACAAGTCCCGGTCTTGATTCCGGCCGGTGCGGGGTGTATGCTGGTGCTGAGGAATCGTGGCGAATCAGGGTCTGACTGCCGATACGTTGCGCCAGCTTGGCCCTCAACTCAGGGCGGCCAGGAAGGCGGCTCGTCTGACTCAAGCGGACGTGTGTCTGGCAATGGGCATGAAGAGCAAGGCTTCGCGTTCCTATCTCCACCGACTCGAAAAGGGCAAACTTCGTAATCTGCAATTCATGACGGTTATCCGCTATCTTCAGGCCTGCAAAGCGCCGGTCGGGAAGTTCTTGCTGGAGCTGGCGCAATCCGGCGCGTTCGGCGAGGCGGAGCAGGGACTATCCACAGATTACGCAGATTACACAGATGGAGCCCGGAACAAGACGGCAAGGGAGGCGAAGGCAAAGGTGCGGTATGAGCAGCGCGCGGCGCGGGAAGCGCGGGATGCGGAACTGGTCGCCGAGCTGTGGCGGGCGGTGCAGGTCGCGATTGCCCCGATGCTGCGCCAGGACCCGACATCGCGTCTTGTCCCGTATCTGGAAGGCGTGCGCGCGTTCTATCGGGCATGGAAGCTGGCCAATCGCAGCGCAGGGGGGCGAGACCCCACGCCGGTGGTTCGGGCGGCGTTTGACCGGGTGGAACAGGCCGGGCTGGAGGCGAGGCTGATTCCGGCCGCGGTGCGCAGGATGCGCGAGGTCGTTTTCGAGCGCCTGCGCAGAACTGCCGGTCAGCGCAACTCAAATCCAGCGCTCAGGCCGCGGAATCCGTGAAATCTGCGCAATCTGCGGATTCGATTCCGGGGTTTGACTTCTGCGAGTAAGCGGCTATCATTTATGGTGATGTTCGGCCGTTTGTCGTATGGCGGATAGCAGCGCCCGGTTTGCCGCAATCGCGCAGGCAGTCGTTGACCTCCAACCCAGGAAGACGGCGCAGCTTGTTCAGGATGCGCTGGCGGACGGAATCCCGCCGGCGGAGATTCTGTTGAACGGACTGGCCCGGGGTATGAACCGGGTCGGCGAGCTGTTTGCCGAGAAGGAGTTCTTCGTGCCCGAGGTGCTGATGGCCTCGCGGACGATGGAAGCCGGATTCGAGTTGCTCCGGCCGCTGCTTGCGACCGGCGACGCGGGCCGGCTGGGCCGGGTCGTGCTCGGCGTGGTCCAGGGCGACATCCACGACATCGGGAAGAATATCGTGAAGGTGCTGCTCGAAGCGGCCGGGTTCGAGGTGATTGACCTGGGCCGGGATGTGCCGGTGCAGGAATTCGTCCGCAGCGTCCGGGAGCGGCAGCCGCAGGTCGTCGGCCTTTCGTCGCTGATGACGACGACGATGCCGCTGATGGCGGTGGTGATTGAAGAGTTGAAGAAGCAGGGTCTGCGCGAAAAGGTCCGGGTGGTTGTCGGCGGTGCGCCGGTGACGGCCGACTATGCCCGGTCCATCGGGGCTGACGGCTATGCCCCGGACGCGCCGACCGCGGTGCGGGAGATAAGGAATTTGCTGCCGTGAGGGAAGCTGGAGAATGACGCGTAAGAAGGCTCTGTTGGATTTGTTCGGCGAGGAACCGAAACCGCTGGTGTTTCCGCTGGTCGTGGCCGACCATGCGGCGAAGCTGGCCCGCCGCAAGTTGAAGAAAGTCCTGACCGACGGGGAACTGCTGGCCAAGGCGCTGCTCAAGGCCTACAAGACCTATGACTACGACGCGATTCTGGTGTTCGCGGACACGATGGTCGAGGCCGAGGCGCTGGGCTGTGGAATCGAGATGCCGGATAACGATAACCCGCACCTGGTGACTTCCGTCGGGCCGGACAAACTGCCGGCGCTGGCGGAACTGAACCTGAAGTCCCGGCTGCCGGTCGTGCTGGACGCGACGCGGGAGATTGTCAAGGAAGTGGGGCAGGACGTACCGGTCTTCACTTCACTCAAGGGGCCGTTCTCGCTGGCCTGCTTCCTGGTCGGGACCGAGGAGTTTCTGACCCGACTCCGTTCCGACCCGGTGAGTTGCCGCAGGGTCCTGCGCTATTCGCTGGTTCACCAGCAGCGCTATGCCGACGCGATTGTCGCGGCGGGTGGAATTCCGTTCATCGGCGAGCCGCTGGCGTCCGGCGACGTCATCAGCCGCCTTGACTTCCAGAACTTCGCCCTGCCGTTCCTGCAGCAGTTGATTACCTATATCGGCGCCGCGGCCCGGCCGGTCGGGTTGCACATCTGCGGCGACACGTCGGACCGGATTGTTGTGATGCGCGACACCGGGGCGGATATCCTGAGTCTGGACAATGTCGAGCTGACCCAGGCCCGGCGAAAAGCCGGCAAGGACTCAGCGCTGATGGGTAATGTGCCGACGGACCTGATTCACACCGGCACGCCGGCACAGGTCCGGGAAGCCGCCGAGAAATGCCTGAAGGACGGCGGCAAGCGTCTGATTCTTTCTTCCGCATGTGACATTCCGCGCGACGCGCCGGCGGAAAACGTCAAGGCCATTGTCGCGGCCGGGCGCGCATGGACTTCATAAACGCCAGGCTTAGACCTGAGCCCGCGCGAACTCTTCTCGACCTGCTCGTGCGGCAGACCCAACTGCTGCTGTCGGTCTGCGGCGGCCGGGGCCGGTGCGGCAAGTGCCGGGTCCGGGTTGACGCCGGCCGGGTAACACCAGTCACCGAGAAGGAACAGCAGGTTCTTTCCTCGAGCGAAATCGAGTCCGGTTTGCGACTCGCCTGTTCCGCGCGCGCGTTGACACCGGTGACGGTATCGGTGCCGCAGTGGGAGGTCATGAATCGAATGACGAACGACGAATGCGGAATGACGAATCGTCAGTCGTCAATCGTCAATCGTAACTCCCAGGTTGGTCTGGCAATCGACATCGGGACGACGAATGTCGCGGTTGCCGGCTATGACCTTGAGCGCAGAAAGCTCGTTCGGCAAGCCAGCTTCCTCAATCCCCAGATGAGTTTCGGCATGGACGTCGTCTCCCGAATCAGCCGGGGCAAGGCGTTGATTCAGGATGATGCCCTGGCGCCGGCAATTCACCGGCTGGTGAAGTCCTGGGGCGTCCGGTTGCCGGATATCGCCCGGGTGATCGCGGTCGGGAATACAACGATGTGCCATTTTCTGTTTCGCCGGGACGCGAGTCCGCTGGGAGTCTATCCCTATCGTTCGGAACTGCCGCTGCGGACATCGCTGACGAAGGTTGTGCGCGGCCTGGGACCGCGCAGGGTCACGGTCCTGCCGCTGGTCGGGTCATATCTCGGCGCGGACACCGTGGCGGCGGTTGTCGCCTCAGGGATGGCCCGGCGCCGGGAGCTCAGTCTGCTCCTGGACCTGGGCACGAATGGAGAAATCGTCCTCGGAAATCGCGACCGACTACTGGCATGTTCGACCGCGGCCGGTCCGGCGCTGGAGGGGGCAAACCTGAGCTGCGGGGTGCTGGCGCGGGACGGAGCGATAACCGACTGCCGCATTCGGCTCACGGCTCACGGCTATCGACTCACGGCAACTGCCGTGCGCGGTGGCGGCAGGCCAATCGGGGTGTGCGGCAGCGCAGTGGTGAAGCTGCTGAGCGAACTGGTTGCCCGGGGACTGATTGAAGCCGGCGGGCGAATCACCGGGCGCAAGTCGATTCTGCTGGTACCGGCCGCGGCGAGCGGGACCGGACGCGATATCCTGCTTACGCAGGCTGATGTCCGGGAACTGCAACTGGCCAAGGCCGCGATTGCGGCCGGGGTCAGGATTCTGCTTCGGGAGGCCGGCGCTGACGCGGCCGACATCCGACGGGTTGTTCTCACCGGACTGCTGGGCGGCAGGCTGGACCGCGCCGCCGCAATGCGCATCGGCCTGCTTCCGAAGCTCAAGGATGCGGTTATCACGCAACAGCCGAACCTGGCGCTGGCCGGGGCCGAGTTGGCGCTGCTCGAACCGGACCGCATTGCCGAGTTCCGGGCGGCGGCCGGGATGACGCGGGAAGTCCTGCTCGGCAGCCACGCGGAGTTCAACGAGCTGTTCGTTGAGAACCTGGGATTGAAGTCATGGGCATAGCCAGCCTGATGCCGGTGCTGGCCGAACGAGTCCGGCAACGACGGGCCGAGTTGATTGCCGTAGAAGGGAACACGATGCGGAATCGTGCTCCCATCGTCGGCTACTTCAGCAACTACGCGCCGCGCGAGTTGATTGCCGCCTGCGGGGCGATTCCGCTGCGGCTGGCCGATGGCGGCACGTACGTCAGCAAGACCCGCGGCGAGCGTTACGTCCGGTCCGATGCCTGTCCGTTCTGCAAGAGCGGTCTGGACCTGTTTGCCGCCGACCCCCTCTATCGCCGGGTCAACGTGGTCATCGGCGCGAGCCCTTGCGACCAGTTGCGGCGCCTGCCGGAGGTGATCCACAATCACTTCGCAATTGCGGTCTGGCCGCTGGCTCTGCCCAGAACCCGGGCCGATGATTCCACCCGGGCAATGCTCCGGCACGAGTATGACTGGCTGCGCGCGGAGTTGGAGAATCTGACCGGGGTGAAGCTGGAAACCGACCGGTTGCGCGCGGTGATTCTCGAGGAGGAGGAGAAGCGCCGGCTGCTGAACAGCATCAATGAAATGCGCCGGGCCCCGGCGCCCAGGGTTCGGGAGCAGGACATCCTCCGGCTGGTCACCGCCGCGAATATCCTGCCGACACGCGAGTTCAACGCGCTGGTCGAGCAGGAGATGGCGCGGATTGATGACGTGCCGGCCTGGAACCGACCAGAAGTGCCGAAGCGCATCATGATCTGCGGCAGTACGGTTGCTGAGCAGGACCTGGACCTGGTTCAGATGATTGAGGAACGGGCGGCAATCGTCACGGACCTGCTCGACACCGGAGTTCGCTCGTTCATTGACCGGCTGGTCGTACCTGAGTCCGGCGACGCGCCGGAACTCGTCAATCGGTTGGCGGACTTCTACTTTGACCAGCCCCACATCCAGCAACGTCCGAATGACGCGTTCTATGCGTTGGCGCGCCGGCTGGCGGCCGACCTGCGGGTGCAGGCGGTCGTGCTCAAGACGCTGCTCTACTGCGATGCGTACAGCTTCGAGGCGGGTCGGCTGGAGCGGGAGCTGGGCCTGCCGCTGCTGCACATTGACACGGACTACGGCGAGGGGAATCGGGAGCAGGTTCTGACCAGGGTCGAGGCATTTCTGGAGACCCTGCAGCGCTGACGTCAACGCCCGACCGTTCAAGGTCGGGCGCAACTCAGAAACCGAGAATCGCTAGAACAGGCGCTTCTTCAATTCATCCCACTTCGGACGCCAGTTGTGGTGCAGCGGGATGTCAAAGCAATTGACCGGCAGGATGTAGACGTACTGTTTCTCCTGGGTCTGGGGCACGAACCAGCGCTGGTCATAGTCATGGACCGAGGCGATGTAGGCGCGCCCGGCACCCTTGGGCGCCCGTTCCTCAAGTGCGGCCTTCATCATGCCGATGGCGTCTTCGATGTCCGCAGTCGGCAGATAGCTCTGCTTCTCGGTGGTCATGCCGAAGATGAACTGACAGATTGCCCGAGGCTCGTAGTTCTGGAAGATCACGATATCCGGGTTCTTGACGCCGAAGCGCGGGGAACAGCGGATATGCCAGTCCGGCATGTTGCCGATGAACTTCATGAGCAGCAGGTAGGCGTTGGTGACCAGGTCCGCGTGGTTGAAAATCCGGAAGGCCTCGACTTCCTTGCGCAATTTGACAACCAGCGGCCCGGCCATGAAATTGTGCAGCGGCTCCGAAAACGTCGACATACGACCTCGCTTCTATATCAGACCGGCCGGACCCGGCGCGCGTAGATGCCGGCCTCGGTCTGGTTTGTGGCAAGATGGTTCATCAGTTCCTCGATGCCGTCCTCGCGGAGCAGATAGTTGCCGTTGCCGATGATGATCATGCGCTCGCTGACCCATTGTTCCGCCGTTTCGGGCGTCACCAGCGAGTTGTAAATCTTATGTCCGCCCGGGTAAGGCCTGCCGGTCGCCTGGTCCACGAGGAAGGCAATCAGCACGAGCGGGAATGTCTTGAGGACGATCCGGTAGCCAGGCGGCATCACCTCGCTGGCCGGAATCAGCTCAATCAACTGGATGTTGCGCTGGCGCAGCAGGTTCTGCAGGTCGTATTCGGGCGAGAACCCCAGTTTGCGCGCGATGATGCCGATGCCGACGTTCTGAATCTTGGTGATCCGCTCCGAAGGTTTGATCAGCCGGAGCATGCGAATGGCGAAACTGGCGTTTTTGTGCAACTCCAGCAGGTGGCGGAAACCGACTCGAGCCATAATTGACGCCAGACCCTTGTGGCGCAGATTCTCCTGGACGACGATGTTCCAGAGAACGATCGAAGCTTCCATGGCATTGCGCTGATAGTCGGCATGGCCGATTTGCTTGCCGTCCTGATGGAGGAGCACGTGGGCTTCGTCCTCGGTGACCTGAATCGTCAGTTTCATCAACTGGCCTTTCAGGGGGCCCTCTTCAATCCGGACGGTCTCCTCGTCAATCCTCTGGAGTGGGGGGCCGAACGGCTTCGGGTCGAAGATAACGGTTTTGGGTTTGGGGGCGAAGAAGCCCCGCAACGCGTCGAACAGGCGCTCAAAGAAACTCATCGGTTGTCCTGTGGGAGAGTCCGTTCCCAGAAGCGCATCCGGCACGTTCCTCTTTCGACGCCCTGTTTCCCAGTTTCAATGGGACAGAGCCTGCAGTTCACTGAACTAGGATACGAAGGGAAACAGGGTTTGTCAAGCACCAACCGATAGCCGGTGTTCGGGCAACGCAACTTGACACTCCCGCGCCATCCGGTAGAATTACTGCGAGGAAGAGTAAACCCGGTTCGAGATCGGACGCGTGGGAGGTGACACCATTTGCGATTCTGATTTCGTCGTACGCGTCCTGGTGTCGGCCCGGGCTCAGAAAGGCAGATATGAGGCGATACCTATTCGTATTGTTTTCGCTTGTCCTGGCGACAAGGCTGTTCGGCATCGGCTGGCCATTTGCACCGACTGATTCGGTGCACCCGCTCGGGAACAACTGGGGCGAGTACCAGGATTATGGCGGGGGCGGCTACTACCACAACGGAATCGACGTTTTTCCGCGGCATCAGGGTGACCCGCTCTACGCCGTGGCGCACGGCTGGGTGAAGGGCTGGGGGACGATCCAGGCCGACTACCACTGGCGGCTGGCGATATCGGACTCGCTGCCCTCGGTTCGGACCCGGTGCCCGGGCTGGCTGTATGCCCATGTTGACCCGGACCGGACACATAAGAACATCGGCGATGAGGTGAACGCCGGGGATATCATCGGCTACGCCGTGCCCTGGCCGGTAACCGGGTTCGACCACTGTCACTTCGCGCGCATCTCGGATACCGGAACCACCTGGAGCCGGTTTCCGAACCCGACCTGGTGGTTCATCGAGAATCCGCTGCTGATTATCCAGCCGACCCTGGATACGGTCGCGCCAACCATCCAGGATGCGCGGACCGGCCAGCGCTTCGCGCTCTGCCGGAACAACACCAACACGTACTTCAATGACCTGAACAGCATCGTTGGTGATGTGGATATCGTGGTCCGGGCCTACGACAAGACCGGGCTGACCTGCGGTGATGCGACCTGGGACAAGTTGCAGCCCTACAAGTACGTCTGGTCAGTGCGCGGTTCGGTGGCGCAGCAGCCGCCGACGCCCGGTCCGATCTTCTCGGGCAAGTTGCCGTCATCGAGCGACCTGACGCTGACCGGCGTGACTTTCAAAATGAATTCCCCGTGCCAGAGCCTGGGCGACTATAGCAGCCGCGACTACTTCAATATCGCGACCAATAACGATGGCGATTCAACCATCGAAATCGGCGACACCTCAGGCTGCTGGCGTTCCTGGCAGTTCCCGGACGACGCCTACTGGGTCAAGGTGACGGTCTCAGACGTGGCCGGCAACAGCAAGACCGACAGCATGCTGGTTCGCACCGCCAACGGCAACGGCATCGCCGAGGTCGGCAACGGAAAGGACTGGCACAACCTGAACATCCCGACGCTGACGCGTTCCGGCACGGAACTGGCGGTTTCGTTCGACCTGCTGTATCCCCAGCACGCGCGGCTTGAGCTGTATGACCCGAGCGGGCGGCTCGAATACAGTTCGCCCGGGCAGCAGTTCCCGGCCGGGAAGCACAGCCTGCAGTTCAGGGCCGCCGGTACCGGCGTGCACCTGGTAGTGCTTACTACCGGCGACAAACGGATAGTCCACAAGCTGACGGTAGTTCAGTAGTACCCGCGACATAGACTTCACGCGGCTGGTTTCCACCAGCCGCGTGTGCTTTGGTGTTGATGGTCAGCCGCAGACCGCAAGCCGGTCGGTGTGCTCGCGCAGCGCGGCGACGATCCGAAGCGGGTCCACGATCAAGACCACCCGTTCGTCACAGGTGCAACGCCCGGAAGCCGGGTCTGACGGGAGCGGGAAAACATCATCGAACTCATCGGCGAAGATGCCGATTTCGGCATCTCCGGCGCGGGCGACCAGGATGGAGCCGTGGTCGTGCAGCGCGCTGGCGCCAAGGTCAAGCAGAGCCCGAAGGTCAACGACCGGGAGCAGCCGACCATGCAGGCCGACCGTGCCGAGAATCAGTCCGTGGTCCAGGCTGACCCAGGCGACATAGTCGAGCGGTACGACCCGCTCAATGGACTCCGCATCAATCCCGAACCAGTTGTCCCCGAGGCGAAGGAGCGCCAGGTCCCGGAGGCCGGTTGTCCGGCTCCCATTCCGCTCGGCGCCGTGTGCGTTCCAGGGCGGCCGGGGAGAGGCGGACTTTGGGGCGAAGACGCTTACGTGTTCCATAGCGAGTCCTTTCTCGTGCTTCGAGAGCGCGGTGCAGCAACAATGGCATCAGCAGATGCTCCTTTTCTTGGCGTCGATTACTCGCTCTCGCTTACTTGCTCGCCTGGGGATGCCCGGATCGGGCTGATGCGTCATTATAATTATCCCGGAAAAAGGGGCTGAAGTCAATCAGGGGAGGAGCCGACCAGTGTCGTCGGCGCCGCCGCTTCGGATTTGAGCCGGAAGCCTGTGCCTGGGCTAGGCCTGCGGTTCGCCCCGGCCGTGCTTGATGACTTCGCCTTTGACGATGTAGATGACGTCCTCGGCGATATTGGTCGCATGGTCGGCGATACGCTCGAGGTTGAGCGCAACCATCATCAATTTCATTGCCCGGTCAACGGTCGCGGCGTCGCTGGTCATGTGCGTCACCAACTCCCGGGTAATCTGGTCCTTGAGTGAATCCACCACCGAATCCCGGCCGCAGACGCTGTAGGCAAGGTCGGCGTCGGCCCGGGTGAAGGAATCCAACGAGTCCTTGAGCATCGTGATGGCGAACTCGGACATGCGGGGCAGGTCAATCAACGGTTTGACTGCGGGCCGGGGAATCAGGAACTGGGCTGCTTCGGCGATGTTCACGGCATGGTCGCCCAGCCGCTCCAGGTCGCTGTTGATTTTGATAATCATCGCGATAGTACGCAGGTTCGAGGCCTCGGGCTGGTAGAGCGCCATCAGGTTGATGGCCGCGTCTTCTATCTCATTCTCCAGGTGATTCACCCGGTCCTCGTCGGTCTCGACGACCTTCTGAGCCAGCGCGGCATCGCGGTTGACCAGCGACTTGACGCTGTCCGCGACCATGCCTTCGGCAATCCCGGCCATCACAAACAGGCGTTCCTTGAGTTCGTTAAGTTTCTGTTCCAGAACCGTCACAGTTGTGTTCCTCCATTGATTATCTCCGAATACGGTGTCACATGCAAGTGCAGCGTCCGGTTCCAGGGTCGCCCTGGTTGGCCGGTGGGCGTTCGAGTACCGGGCACCGACGACCTGGGTTTCAAGGCTGCCATCCTGATGCGGGGCGCCGCACGAAGCGGTCAAGCCGCACACTCTTGTAGTCGCCGCCGCTGCCCGCGAGCGTTATCCTGACGATGTCGTGCCAGGTGTCAATCAGCAGTCCAATCCGGCCCGGCCCGAGTTTGACACGGGTGATGCGGGGCAGGCCGAGCGAATTGAGCAACTGGTACTTGCCATATTCACCGACGCCCAGGCTGCGGGCCAGGAACATCGCCCGATAGCTGTTTGCCAGCTCTTCGGGCGAGCAGTTGATGACCTTGAGCAGAGACTTCTGCTCCGCAAAGTACATCTCGAGAGAGACGGTATCGCCCCAGACCAGCGAGTCCTTGTGTTCGTAGACCACCGGGTCTATCGCCTTCCCGGCCGGCAGGCGCTGCAGTCTGCGCTCGAAGTAGCCGTCCAACTCGTGCCGGTACTGCGCCAGGAACCCGGCGCACATGCTGTCCACGCGGCTCATGACTATCCGTTGGCCGACCAGCGTATCGCTCAGGTCCGGAAACTGCTCGTAGATGCTGTGGCGGAAAGCGCGGAACTCCTTCTCAAAGCGGCGGTCCGCAGCGCCGGTGAACAGGCAGGCGTTCGCCCGGGAACTCAGAATGCAGAATGCAGATTGCAGAATGCAGAATGCAACCAATCCAGCCTGACTTCTGACCTTTGATTCTTGATTGCCCATGCTCTCCTAGCCAAACTTCCCTGAGATGTAGTTCTCGGTTTCGGTCTGTTTCGGGTTGGTGAAAATCTCGCGGGTCGGGCCGAATTCCTTCATCACGCCCAGCATCATGAATCCGGCGAAGTCCGAGACCCGGGCCGCCTGCTGCATGTTGTGGGTGACGATGACAATCGTGTAGTTCTTCTTCAGCGTGCGCATCAGGTCCTCGATGTGCATGGTGGCAATCGGGTCCAGCGCCGAGCAGGGCTCGTCCATCAGCAGGACCTCGGGTTCCACCGCCAGCAATCGGGCGATGCAGAGCCGCTGGCGCTGTTCATCAGTCAGGGTCAGGGCATTGGCATCCAGCCGGTCCTTGATCTCGTCCCACATGCGGACGCTGCGGAGGCAGCGCTCGACGGTGCTCCGCAGCACGCCGCTCTGATGGACGCCGTGCAGGCGGGGGCCATAGGCGATATTGTCGAAGACCGACAGGGGAAACGCGTTCGGCCGCTGAAAGACCATGCCGACCCGCTTGCGCAGAGCGAGGACGTCGAGCCGGTAGATGTCAACGTCGTCGAGCAGAATCCGGCCCTGAATCCGGGCGCCGTCAATCAGTTCGTTCATCCGGTTCAGACTCCGGAGCAGCGTGGACTTGCCGCAGCCGGAGGGGCCGATGATGGCCGTGATCGCGCAACTCGGGAAGGAGATGTCAACGGACTTCACGGCCTCGAAGCCGCCGTAGAACACGCTCAACCCGCGAGTCGCTAGTTTGCCGGTGTCGCTCACAGTGGAAACCCCAATGACCAAGTCTCAATGACCAACAAAGCTCCAAGTCCCAATGGCCAGTTCGGCGGACGCCCGGGTACCGACTTTGGGTTTTGGAGTTTGATTCCTTGGTTTGGACTTTGGTCTTTGGACTTTGACATTTCCCCTAGCCGATCCTGCCCGAGATATAGTCGTCGGTCCGGGAGTCCTTGGGGACTGTGAAGACCTGGGCGGTGGCGCCGATTTCGACCAGCTCGCCGCTCATGAAGAATGCCACCCGGTCCGAGACCCGGGCGGCCTGTTTTGTATTGTTGGTCACCAGGACGAACGTGTATTCCTGCTTCAGGTCGCGCATTGCGCTCTCAATCTGGGCGGTGGAGATCGGGTCCAGGCCCGAGCAGGGTTCGTCCATCATGATGACCTCAGGGTCCACCGCGATCGTGCGCGCGATGCAGAGGCGCTGCTGCTGGCCGCCGGACAGGCGCAGCGCCGAAGAATGGAGGCGGTCCTTCACCTCGTCCCAGAGAAACGCCGCACGCAGGCTGCGTTCGACCACATCGGCCAGCTTCTTCCGACCGGCGACGCCCTGCAGGCGCGGGCCATAGGCGATGTTGTCGAAAATCGTGCCCGGCAGCGGCACCGGCGTGGCGAAGATCATGCCCACGGTTCGGCGCAGCAACGCCAGGTCCCAGCTCCGGATTTCCCGGTCGTCAACCCGGACCTCGCCGACCCGCCGGAACTCGCGGTCCCGGTCCGTGAGGCGGTTCAGGGTGCGCAGCAGAGTGGTCTTGCCGCTGTGCGCCGGGCCGATGATCGAGAGAATCTCATGCTCGTGAACCGTGAAGCTGACGCCCTTGAGCACCTCGTGGTCGCCGTAGAGGACGTGAAGGTCGCGGACGGAAATCTTAGCCACGGGAAGCTCCAATGACCAAGTTCCAATGACCAACAAAACCCCAAGCTCCAATGTCAAGACCCATGGCCAGTCTACATTGGATTTGGGACTTTGAACTTGATTCGTTGCTTTGACATCTGGACATTGGACTTTGGACTTCCACGCCGTGGCATAGGGAATGGCAACCGCTGCGCCATCCGACCAGTCCGGAGCGATTCAGCCTTGGTGTCACTAGCGCATCTTCCTCATGAACCGGTACATGAGCATGTAGGCAACGGCGTTGATGACGAGAATCGTGACGATGAGCAGGACCGCGGTGCCATAGGCCCGTTCCATTGAAATGCCTTCGCGGGCGAGGATGTAGAAGTGCACCGACATGGTCCGGGCCGGGTCGAGGAGCGACCTGGGTATCAGCAGGGAAGAGCCGGCCGTGAAGATCACAACCGCGGTTTCCTCGACGCTGCGGGCCATACCCAGGATTACGCCGGTCAGGATGCCGGGGAGCGCGTTCGGCAGGACCATGCGGGCAACGGTCTGGGCCTTCGTGCCGCCGAGCGAGAGGCTGACCTCGCGCAGGCTCTGAGGCACGGCGCGGATTGCCTCCTGGCTGGTCCGGATGATGGTCGGCAGGATCATAAACGCGAGCGTGAGGCCGCCGGCGAGCAGTGACCAGCCCATCCGCAGCCGGATGACGAACAGGATGAACCCGAACAGCCCAAAGATGATCGAAGGCACGCCGGCCAGTGCGTCCGTGCCGAAGCGGATAACCCTGGTTACAAACGACTCACGGGTGTACTCGGTCAGATAGACGGCGCTGCCCACGCCCAAAGGGGTAGCGATGAGCACTGCCAGCAGGGCAACGTAGATCGTTCCGATGATGGCGGGCAGAATGCCGCCTTCCTTGCCCATCCGCTCGGGCATTCCCAACAGGAACTCGGGCGTGATGACGTGCACGCCCTTGCTCATGATGAACCCGATGATGAAGAAGAGAATCGTCAGCGTCAGCAGGGTCATCCCGGCCAGCACCAGCCACGCGAGGCGCTGCACGACGAACGGCTTGATGCGTATCAGTTCACACCTTCGGTTTCACGGTCAGCAGGGCGATCGTGTTCAGGATGGCGATGAAGACGAAGAGCACCATTCCGGTGGCGAAGAGCGCGGCCTGGTGGTCGCCGGTGGCGTAGCCCATCTCGAGGGCGATATTGGAGGTGAGGGTGCGAACCGGCTGGAGCAGCGAGGTCGGGAGCGTGAGCGCGTTGCCGGCGACCATGATGACCGCCATGGTCTCGCCGATGGCGCGACCCATGCCGAGGATCACGGCGGCAATGATGCCGGAGCGCGCGGCGGGCAGGGTGGTGCGATACAGGGTCTGCCAGCGGGTCGCGCCCAGCGCGAGCGAGCCTTCCTTGTAGCTGAGCGGCACCGCGTGCAGCGCATCCAGCGACACCGCGATCACGGTCGGCAGGACCATTATTCCAAGGATGATGCCCGAGGCCAGAACCGAGAACCCGGGTCCGCCCAGGGTCGTCCGAATCAGGGGCACGAGCACGACGACGCCGATGAAGCCGTAGACCACTGAGGGTATGCCGGCGAGCAGCTCGATCAGCGGTTTGAGAATCCGGACACTCCAGCGCGGGGCGAATTCAGCGAGGAACATGGCACAGGCCAGTCCCATCACGCCGCCGAGCAGAATCGCCAGAATAGTGACCTCGACCGAACCGACAATCATGGGCAGCACGCCGAACTGGCCCCGGGTCGGCGCCCATTGGCTGGACGATATGAACTTCCAGACCCCGACCTTGGCGGCCAGCGGGATGCCCTCACGGAAGATGAAGAGCGCCACCAAGAACAGGACTCCGACGGCCGAGAAGGCGACCAGGAGCAGCGCCCGTTCGATCAACTTCTCTTTCATTGTACTCTGGTCAGACCTTCTTCCACGAGCACGCTCTGGCCGGAGTCGCTAAGCGTGTAG
>Ga0233425_10002650_pt1 | contig 34567 bp, 33 predicted proteins | sample Watercolumn_Towu_2_FD_181712 | JGI IMG/M metagenome (GOLD analysis project Ga0233425, IMG submission 181712) | Freshwater microbial communities from Lake Towuti, South Sulawesi, Indonesia - Watercolumn_Towuti2014_140_MG | ecosystem: Environmental > Aquatic > Freshwater > Lake | place...
CCGCCACGCCCGCGAGCGCCATCGACACGAGCCCGGACACCGGGCCGTCGAAGCGCGCGTCTATAGCACGCGCGCCCAAGGCCGCAGCAAAAAACTTGCGGAGGGGTTTGCCCGGTGGCGGGGCGGGCGGCGCCTGTCTACAACCCCTCTCCGATCCAGCGACGACGCGAGACCTCATGCGAAAGCCCGACCCGATGGCCCAGCCCGAGCCGGGATCGTTCTCGCGGCGCGACCTGCTCGCCGGCAGCGCCGCCCTCGCGCTGTTGCCCGGCGCCGCTGCGGCGCAGGCGCCCAGTAAGGCTGCGCCTCCGGAGCCGAAGGCGCTCAGGGCAGCGCCGGCCAAGCTCCGCCTGAAACCCGAGCCTGCCCCCGAGACGGAAGTGTGGCGGCTCGGCGAGGACGCGGCGCCGGTCCTGCGGATCAAGCTCGGCGAGCCGCTCCGCCTGCGCGTCGAGAACGGGACCGACCGCCCCCTCTCCCTACACTGGCACGGGGTGCGCAACCGCAACGCCATGGATGGCGTCGGCGGGGTCACCCAGGAGCCGATCAAGCCGGGCGACAGCTTCATCTACGAGTTCACGCCGCCCGATGCCGGCACCTTCCTGATCCGACCCCTCGTGGTCGGCGGTTCGAGCGAGCCCTCGGGCCGCGGCATCGCCGGCATGCTGATCGTGGAGGAGCCCTTCCCTCCCGCAGTCGAGCAGGATCTCGCGCTGCTGCTGCAGGATTGGCGGCTCGACGAGGCGGGCGCGCTCCAGCCGTTCGGGCAGGTCGCCTTCGCCGCGGCGGCGGGGCGGCTGGGGAGCGTGGTCACCCTCAACGGCAGACCGATCCCGCTCAACCTCGAGGCCCGGCCGGGCAGCCGCCTGCGCCTGCGCCTGGCCAATGCCTGCAACGCCCGGAGCCTGCGCATCCGCTTCGACGGGCTGAAGGCGTATGTCGCGGCCGTTGACGGGCAGCCGACCGACACGTTCGAGCCGCTGAAGGCCACTCTGCCGCTCGCGCCGGGCACGCGCTACGACCTCCTCCTCGACCTTCCGGCGCAGGCGGGATCGGCCGGCGCAATCACCGCGCTGATCGGCCAGGGGCTGCCGCTCGCGACTCTGACCACCTCCGGCGAGCCGATGGCGCAGGCCGGCCGCGCGGCCATCGGCTCGATCCCCGAGAACAAGCGCCTGCCGAGCGAGATCCGCCTCCAGAGCGCCCTGCGCCGCGACCTCGTGCTGACGGGCGGCGTGCGGCCCGACAAGACCAAGCCCGGCGCCGAGACGCCCTATTCCGGTGATCCGGCCAAGGTCTGGCAGGTCAACGGCGCGAGCGGCGCGGCGGGGGCCCCTCCCTTGTTCTCGGTCAAGCGCGGAGGAGTCGTGGTGCTGGCGATCCGCAACGACACCGGCTTCATCCAGAGTCTGCACCTGCACGGCCACGTCTTTCGCCTGCTGCACCAGCTCGACGACGGCTGGGAGCCCTACTGGCTCGACACGGTGCAGATCCCGGAGGGCCGCAGCGCCCAGATCGCTTTCGTGGCCGACAATCCCGGCCGCTGGCTCCTGGGCGCGACCGTGCTGGAACGGTTCGACACCGGGCTCTGGACGAGCTTCGAGGTGAGTTGACACTCCTCACCGGGGCGGCGGGAACGTCCAGAAGAAGGCGCCCGCGCGTCCGCCCTGGAGCGACGCCTGCCGCGGCAGGAAGCGGCACTCCGCCGCCAGGGCGGCCTCGCTCCAGCCGGTACAGGAGATCATCTTCAGGGAGACCGGATCATAATCGAGGCGATGCTCGGGCGGTGAGCGCACCATCAGACCCGAGGGCAGCACGACGCAGCGATAGACCCGGAGCGCGCAGGGCAGCCGCCGGGCGCGCTCGAAGTTGCGGCGAAAGGTTTCGGGATCGTCGCCCGGCAGCCCCAGGATGATCTCGACGGCGAGGCTCGCGACCTCATCCAGCTTGGCGAAGGTCTCGTCGCAGCGCCGTTCGTCGTAGGAGGACGCGCGGCGCATCGACAACCAGCTCGCCGGCCGCAGCGGTCGACAGAGCGAGCCGGGTTGCTTCCAGGCGATCCTCTCCCTCGACGACCCGCTGATGGAGAGCGCTCTGATCGGGCGCGGACTTGCCCGCCGCACCATGACCCTGCGCGGCCCCGAGCGCGGCCGGGCCTTCGGCGCGCGCCTGCTGCGCCACGCGCAGCTGCGCACCGAGCGCCTCCACGGCCGCATGCGCGCCGACCTGCTGCATTCCGACCAGATGCAGGACCGGATCCTGGCCTTCGCCGGCCACGCTGAATGAGGATGTTTTTGCGATGATCCTACAGGCCGGAATGCGGCGAGCCCGGATCTGCGCGGCGCTCGCGGCCCTCTGCCTCTCGGCCGGTGCGGCGGGCGCCCAGGACACCCGCTTCGATTGCGTGATGGAGCCGGCGCAGAAGCTGAAGATCGGCTCGGCCACGCTCGGCATCCTCAAGAGCGTGCCGGTCAACCGCGGCGCCACGGTGAAGGCCGGCGACATCATCGCCCGGCTCGATTCGAGCGTGGAGGAGGCCAACGTCGCACTGTCGCGGGCGCAGTCGGAATCGACGGCCAGCATCGAGGCGCAGCAGACCCGGGTCGAACTCTTCGGACGCCGCCTCGACCGCCAGAACCAGCTCTCGAAGGGCATCGTCACCCAGGAAAAGCTCGATCAGGTCGAGGCCGATTACGAGATCGGCCGGCGTGATCTTCAGACCGAGATCCTGAAGCACAAGCTCGCCGGGATCGAGCTGCAGCGTGCCGAGGCGCAGCTCGAATTGCGGATGATCCGGAGCCCGATCCGCGGCATCGTCACCGAGCGGCTGATGTCGGCCGGCGAGTTCGTGCGCCAGGACAGCGCGATCTTCACCCTGGTCCAGCTCGATCCGCTCTACGTCGAGGCCTACCTGCCGGTGTCCCGCTGGAAGGAGATCACGCTCGGAATGCCGGCCACCGTCGAGCTCGACCAGCCGATCGGCGGCGCCTACGTGGCGAGGGTCAGCGTGGTCGATCAGGTGTTCGACGCGGCGAGCGGCACCTTCGGTGTGCGCCTCGAACTGCCGAATCCCGATTCCAAGCTGCCCGGCGGCCAGCGCTGCAAGGTCGCCTTCCTGCTTCCCCCCGCCGGCCCCCTCGCCACTGCCGCACCCTCCGGCAGCAAGTAGGGTCCGTTACGCCGGGGAAGAGGCTCCCGGCGCGATGGACCTTTGCCGGCCGGCGGCGTATTGCGCTGCACGATGGAGCGGACGTCGACACGGATGCTGACGTTGGGGCTTGCGGCGCTGGGAGCCGCTGTGCCGCCCGCGGATGCCGCTCAGGCGCAAGCGCAGACCGCCGGAACGGCTGCCGACACGAGCCGGGAGGCGCAGGATGGGTCCGGCGCGCGCGCCTTGATCGAAACGCTGAGCGCCCGCCTGCTCGCCGCACCGAGCGCTACCGCCGTCCTCGAAGCGTGGTGCGCCGAGCGCGGACTGAGCTCCGATCCCCGGATCGTCGCCGTGCGCGTCCTCGGCCCGGACAAGCCGGCCGGGGCCGCGCGACGCCAGCGGCTCGCCGTCGGGCCGGACGAGCCGGTGCGCTATCGCCGGGTGCGGCTCACCTGCGGCGGCCATGTGCTGTCGGAGGCCGACAACTGGTACGTGCCCTCGCGCCTGACGCCGGGCATGAACGCGGCGCTGGACGGAACGCAGGTCCCCTTCGGCCACGTCGTGCGGCCCCTGGGTCCGAGCCGGCGCAACCGATCCCTGACGATGTTGTGGCGGCCCGAGACCGGCGGCCAGCCGGGGCCCGGCGAGCCGTTGTTCTCCGTCGAGGCGGTGCTCACGGCCGGCGGCGTGCCATTCTGCGAGGTCGCCGAAACCTATACCGGCGCGGTGCTGATCCAGGGTGATCGCTGATCGGATCGGGCAGCCCGCCGGGCGGCTTCGGCTCCGCCCGCCGTAACGCGATGACGAGGCGCGTCCGTCAAAAGTCCTGATCGGGCCGGCGGCCCTCACGGGCAAGGCGCAGGAGGTTCTGGCCGTACTTGGTCTTGGCAAACAGCTCGCCGCGCGCCCGCAGCTGCTCGCGGCCGATGAAGCCCTGGAGATAAGCGATCTCCTCCAGGCAGGCCACCTGAAGCCCCTGCCGATGCTGCAGCACCCGCACGAACTCCCCCGCCTCCAGCAGGTTGTCGTGCGTGCCGGTATCGAGCCACGCATAGCCGCGGCTCATCCGCTCGACATGAAGCTGGCCGCGCTCGAGATAGGCCTGGTTGACGGAGGTGATCTCGAGCTCGCCGCGGTCGGACGGCTTCACCTCGGCGGCGATGTCGAGCACCTGGTTGTCGTAGAAGTACAGGCCCGTCACCGCCCAGGGGCTTTCGGGGGTCTTGGGCTTCTCCACCAGCCGCAAGGGCCGACCGCTCTCGTCGAGGGTGACGACGCCGTAGGCCTCCGGATGATCGACGTGGTAGGCGAACACCGTCGCCCCGCTCCTGCGGGCCCGCGCCTTGGCGAGCAGGTCGCTCATGCCGTTGCCGAAGAACAGGTTGTCGCCCAGCACCAGCGCCACGTCGTCCGCGCCGACGAAGTCGCGGCCGATGAGGAAGGCCTGGGCCAGACCCTCGGGCCGCGGCTGCACCGCGTAGGAGAAGCTCAGCCCGAACTGCTCGCCGGTGCCGAGCAGGCGCTGGTAGTTGCCCAGATGCTCCGGGCTCGAGATGATCAGGATCTCGCGGATGCCGGCCAGCATCAGCACCGAGATCGGGTAGTAGATCATCGGCTTGTCGTAGACCGGTAGCAGCTGCTTGTTGATCGCCAGCGTAGCCGGGTGGAGCCTGGTGCCGGAGCCGCCGGCGAGCACGATGCCCTTCATACGAACCCGTCCCGATCAGTTGGAGCGAACCGGCCCGATCAGCCGGTCGAGGATGTCGTCGAGCGCCGCCTCCCAGGGCCGCGGCGCGAGGCCGTAGGCGTCGCTCAGGCTCTGGGTCGAGAGACGGGAATTGGCCGGGCGCTTCGCCGGCGTCGGGTAGGCGGCGGTCGGGATGCCCTCGACCGGCACCGAGCGTCCGCCGCGCCGGGCCGCGCCCGCGACGACGGCGCGGGCGAAGTCGCACCACGTCGTCGCGCCGTCGTTGACGCTGTGAAAGGTACCGGTGGGCGCCCGCTCGTCGCCTGCCAGCCGCAGGGCGATCGCGGCGAGGGTTGCGGCGAGGTCGGCGGCCGAGGTGGGGCAGCCGTACTGGTCGTCCACGACGGTGAGCCGGTCCCGCTCTCCCGCGAGCCGCAGCATCGTCTTGACGAAGTTGCCCCGGTGCGGGCTCACCACCCAGGCGGTGCGCACGATCGCGTGGCGCGGGTTCGCGCTGCGCACCGCCATCTCGCCGGCCGCCTTGCTGGCGCCGTAGACGCTCTGCGGGTTCACCGGGGCATCGGGGGCGTAGAAGCCATCGCCCGCCCCGTCGAAGACGTAGTCGGTCGAGACGTGGACGAGGGGGATGTTCCGCCGGCTCGTCTCGGCGGCGAGGAGGGCCGGGGCCAACGCGTTGAGGCGCCACGCGGCGGCAACCTCGCTCTCGGCCTTATCGACGGCGGTGTAGGCGGCCGTGTTGATCACCGCCGCGTAGGCGCGCGCGTCGAACGCTGCGGCAATGGCGGCCTCGTCGGTGATGTCGAGGCTCCGGCGGTCGGGGGCGTGGACCTGCACGCCCTCGGGCCAGGAAAAGGCCTGAAGCTCCGTGCCGACTTGGCCCGCCCCGCCGAGGATCAGGATGTCCATCGCTCTCATGCGCCCTTGGCGGCGAGGCCGAGCCGCTCGCCGGAATAGCGGCCCTCGCGGATCGGGCGCCACCACGCCTCGTTGTCGAGGTACCAGCGCACGGTCTCTTCCAGCGCCTGTTCGAACACCTTGGTCGGCCGCCAGCCGACCTCGGCCTCGGCCTTGCTCGGATCGATGGCGTAGCGCCGGTCGTGGCCGGGCCGGTCGGCGACGAAGGTGATCAGGCGCTCGTGCGGGCCGTTCTCGGGGCGCAGGCGATCGAAGGCGGCGCAGAGCGCCTTCACCACCTCGAGGTTGTTGCGCACCGAGCGCCCGCCGAGCAGGTAGGTCTCGCCGATCCGGCCGCGCTCCAGCACCGCGACGAGGCCGCGGGCATGGTCCTCGACATGGATCCAGTCGCGCTCGTTCATCCCGTCGCCGTAGACCGGCAGCGGCTTGCCCTCCAGCGCCGCCAGGATCATCAGCGGGATCAGCTTTTCCGGGAAGTGGCGCGGCCCGTAATTGTTGGAGCAGTTCGTCACCAGCACCGGCAGGCCGTAGGTCTCGTGCCAGGCGCGGGCGAGGTGATCGGAGGCCGCCTTCGACGCCGAGTAGGGCGAGCGCGGGTCGTAGCGGCTCTCCTCGGTGAAGAAGGCGTCCGGCGGCAGCGAGCCGTAGACCTCGTCGGTGGAGACGTGGAGGAAGCGGAAGTTCGCCTTCGCCGCGTCGGACAGGCTCTCCCAGTGGGTGCGGGCGCCGTCGAGCATGACCTGGGTGCCGATGACGTTGGTGCGCACGAAGGCGCCCGGATCGGTGATCGAGCGGTCGACATGGCTCTCGGCGGCCAGATGCATCACCGCGTCGGGCCGGAACGCGGCGTAGAGCGCGTGGACCCGGGCCGGATCGCAGATGTCGGCCTGCTCCAGGCGGTGGCGCGGATCGTCCGCCAGCGGCTGGAGCGAGATCGGGTTGGCGGCGTAGGTCAGGGCGTCGAGGGTGAGCACCTCGTGGCCGAGATCCTGCACCAGATGCAGCACGAGGGCGGAGCCGATGAAGCCGCAGCCGCCCGTCACCAGAATGCGCATCGATCTCAACTCCGTCGCTTCGTTCACGCGGGGCATCCGAGGATCACGCCCGGCTGCATCGCGGCCCCGTTCGGTTCGATACCAACCCCTGCGGTTGGACGCATCCGGTATCTCGGCTCAGAACACCCGCCCGAGATCGGCCAGAAGCGGTGCGGCCTTGTCCTTGCCCGAAAGGATCGCGTCGGCCTCCGCCACCGGCCACTCGATGCCGATCGCCGGATCGTTCCAGCGCAGGTTCCGGTCGTCGGCGGGGCTGTAATAGGCGTCCACCTTGTAGGCGACCATGGTGTTCGGCTCCAGGGTGCAGAAGCCGTGGGCGAAGCCGGCGGGCACGAAGAGCTGCTCGCCGCCCGCCGCATCGAGCCGCACGGCGACGTGGCGACCATAGGTGGGCGAGTCCGAGCGGAGATCGACGGCCACATCGAGGATCGCGCCGGCCAGCACGCGGATCAGCTTGGCCTGGGCGTTGGGTGCGACTTGGAAGTGCAGGCCGCGGATCGTCCCGGGGGGTGCGGAGAAGGACTGGTTGTCCTGGACGAAGGCGTTGGCGATGCCGCGCTCGGCCAGCAGGTCGGCGCGGTAGACCTCCGAGAACCAGCCGCGATCATCGCCATGGCGCTTCGGGATCACCCGCTTGACCGCCGCGATCTCGGCCTCGATCACCTGCATCCGCCGCTCCTGACTCGTCCGTGTCGGATCGCCCCGGGTCGTAGGCCGCGCGAATGGGGTGAAGTCAAGGCCGCATTGTCAAACACCGCCGCCCCCGCACCTTGCGGTAGCGTGGCCGTCTCACTACCGCTGTCGCGAGCCGGCGATCACGACCGGCGAGGAGGAAGACGAAATGACGACGTCGTGCGCCAACAGGCCTCGCGATCCGATGATCCGCATGGCGGCCTTCGGGCTGCTGTTCCTGGCATCCGGCGGAAGCGCGCTGGCGCAGAAAACCTCCGACCTGTCCGGCCTTTGGCAGACCGAGACGGCGGGTTCGACGGTGCGCATCGCCCGCTGCGGCAACGGCTATTGCGGGACGATCGCGGCGACGGCCGGGCCGGGCGTCGATGCCAAGAACCCTGATCCGGCGCTGCGCACACGCAAACTCGTCGGCGTCCAGATCATGCAGGCCGGCACACCGAGCGGTGCGGGCTTCGAGGGCAGCCTCTACAATCCGAACGACGGAAAGACCTATGCGGGTAGCGTGACTCCGAAGGGTCCCGACACGATCGAAGTCGCGGGCTGCGTGCTCAGCGTGCTGTGCAAGCGGCAAACTTGGCGGCGGATCCGCTAGACGGATCTGGCTTCAGCCATTCATTGATCCGCACCGCCCGCCGCCGATTCCGTGGCGGCGTCGCCGAGGGCGGCTTTCTCGGCCGGCGGCTCGGCGCTCGCGACGGTCTTCGGCTCCAGCAGCGGCTGGAGACGGGCGGCGAGTTGCTTGTCGAGATGTCGGGCGTAGGCGCCCTTGAAGTAACGTTCACCGGTGCCGCGGCCGTAAATGCGGTCGTGCGCGACCGCCATGCGATCGACCTCGGGGCGGCACAGGAAGCCGGTCACGCCGGCAGCCTCGTACCAGCGCCCGTCGCGCGCGAGCCGCATGGCCTTGGGATTGGCGATCACCGTCTCGGCGAAGCAGGCCGTTGCCGCCTCCTCGAGCGGCGCCAGGACCGCGTGCTCGGAACCGGGAACATGCTGCCGTGCCGGGCGCGCCTCGGCCGCGGAACTGAGCACGACGAAGGCGAGACCGAGAAACGGCAAGGCTCTCATCACGGCGGTCATGGGGGCGCCTCGAACGGGTATCGAACGCCCGCACTGTTCGCCCAAGATCACGCCGGATCTAGGGCGAAAACAGGTTTCGCATGGTGCGGCGCGGAGCGAGTGCCGATCTGTCGCCCGGCCGCCACAGGCCGGATGGCTTAGGCACTCCGAGGTATCGCCGGGGCACCAAAGCGGACTCAGCCGCGTCGCATCGCGTTCCAGCTTCCGCTGCAGCTGATCGGGCCGTCGCCGAGCGTCGACCAGCGGCCGGCTCCGGTGCCGTTGGCGGACAGCCGCCCGGACACCTGCGCCGCGTTCCCGCCCCGGGAGATGGTGCCGCGCACCGTTCCGTTCGCTGCAACACGACCGCTGATGTCGACCTCGCCGCCTCCGTAGACCGCCTCACCCCGCTGGATCTGGACACCGTAGCGATAGGCGCGGTCGCAGGGTCCGTCGAGGGTGAGCACTTCGATGCTCCAGCGGCCGTCGTACCGGTTCGGGACCTGTACCTTCCGCTTGGCCGCCTCCGCTGTCCCGACGCCCAGCGCGACGATGGTGACAGTAGCGACGGCGAAAATCGGCAGACGCATGAGGTTAAAATCCGGCTTTGACTGTCGGGCCGCGCGGGCTCGCTTCAGCCGGAAGATTGTCTCGCATCCCGCAGTGTCAAGGTTGCTCACACCGCCTTGAGTGTCAGCGCTCCGCCCGCTCGGCGGCCTCTCGCAGGAGTGCGAGCAGGTCGCAGCCGGCGAACAGGAAGCCGTGGACGCCCGCCTGGCGCAGGGCATCCGCCTCGGCGGGCTTGCCGGCGAGATAGATCGTGCCGGCGCCGGCCGCCTTCAGCGCCTCGGCGGCGGGCACAGCCTCGGTCTGGTAGACGGTGTCGGACGAGCACAGGCAGGCGAGACGGGCACCCGACGCTTTGAAGGCCTCGGCCAGAGCGCCGGCATCGGTGAAACCGTCATTGCCGATCGCCTCGATACCGCCCGCGGCGAAGGCATTGGCGGCGAAGGTCGAGCGGGCATTGTGAACCGCCACCGGGCCAAGATTGGCGAGAAACACCGCGGGACGCTTGCCGGTCCGCGCCAGGGTCGCGTCGGAGGCGTCGCGCAGGGCCTCGTAGGGCTCGGCGAGGCGCTGCGAGGGCAAGCCCCCCTGCGAACGAACGGTCTCCGCCGGTGCCACGTCGAGCACCACCACCGGTTTCTCGGCGAGAAACGGAAATTCGCTGGCGGCGGTCAGCGGCTCCTTGCGGGTCGCCACCGCCTTCGCCCGCATCTGAGCCACCGCCGCGATCCGGCCCGCGAGGGCGCCGGAATTGAGGCTCGTTGCGAGGCCGCCCTCGCGTTCGATCTCCTGGAAGAGGCCCCAAGCCTTCTCGCTCAGTTGCGCGGTGAGCGCCTCGAAACCGCCCGCGCCGGCCGCCGGATCGGACACCTTGGCGAGGTTCGACTCCTCGATCAGCACGATCTGGCTGTTGCGAACCACGCGGCGGGCGAAGGCGTCGGGCAAGCCGAGCGCCTGCGTGTAGGGCAGAGCGGTGACCGAATCCGCCCCACCGAGGCCGGCCGACGCCGAGGCCATCGTGGTACGCAGGATGTTCACGAAGGGATCGCGGCGGGTCATCATGCGCCACGCGGTCTCGGCCAGAACCCGCAGCGGCTTCGGCTCCAGGCCGCAGGCCTGCCCGACTCGCGCCCAGAGCCGCCGGATCGCCCGGAATTTGGCGATGGTCATGAACTCGTCGGCATCCGCCACGAGGAGGATCGCGATCGCGTCGCGGGCGCGCTCCAGATCGTGGCCGCCGGCTTCCAGCGCCCGCAGGTAGGCGACCGCCGTGGCCAGCACGGCCGCGAGTTCCTGCACCTCGCTCGCCCCGGCCTCGTGGTAGGGCCGGGCATCGGCCAGAGCCACGCGCCCGCGATATCCGGCGAAGGCCGTGACGGTCTCGGAAAGGCGCGTCTCCCAGCCCTGTTCGAGCCGGCCGGTGGACGCACGGGTTCCGAGGGGGTCGAGCCCGAGATCGAGGTCGAGGGCGGAGGGGTCGTCACCGCGGCGCTCGACCAACTGCTTGAGCAGCGCCGCCGTCTCGAACCCGGCCGCGCCCGCATCGAGCCGCAGGGCGATCAGCGGCAGCATCACCCCCTTCAGCGCCGCGTCGAGCGCGTCGACCGAGGAGAGGTCGAGGCCGAAGCCGCGGGCGGCGGCCGCATCGCGATGAACGAGAACCAGGGCGTCGGCGCCGCCCTCAAGATCGGTCAGCGCCTGCGCCGCCGCCTTCCCGGAATCCGGGTGATCGATGCGCTGCGCCAGCCGCCACGGCCCGGGCGCCCGAACCGGCTGCGTCACCGCCGCGGCCGGCTCGTAGAGTGGCTCGATGCGGAGGCCGTCGGCGGTCTTCGAAACGAGGCGTTTCTCGAAATCGGCCCCTTTCAGCGCGGCCTCGACGGCGCTGCGCCAGCGCTCGCGGGTCGCGGGCTCGAACAACTCGGCGAGCGGACGATCTTCCATCTTGGGCGAGACCTTGACGTTCTGAGCGTTTTCTCGCCGCTTCTTGAGCGAGCGGCGACTTGGCCGCAATCCCTCGCACGGGGCGCGGGCGGGCGACAACCGACTTTAGTCCGGGTTGCCGCGCCTGCCTCGTTCAAAATCCTGAAGGTTCAGCCAAAAATAATCAGTCCAGCGAAGCCCAGCGAGCCGACGATGATGCGCCACCAGGCGAACAGCCAGAAGCCGTGGCGAGAGACGTAGTCGAGCACCGTGCGCACGACGATCAGCGCCGAGATGAAGGCGGCGACGAAGCCGATGACGATCAGCAGCGCGTCGTTGGAGGAAAGATTCTTGTAGTTGTCGAGCAGGTCCTTGGCGAAGGCGCCGGCCATGGTCGGCATGGCGAGATAGAACGAGAACTCGGTGGCCGAGCGCTTGCTCGCCCCCATCAGCATCGCGCCGACGATGGTGGCGCCGGAGCGCGACACGCCGGGGATCATGGCGATGCACTGGAACAGGCCGATCTTCAGCGCCATCGGCAGGCTGAACTCGAACACGTCGGTCTTGCGCGGATGCTCGGTCGGCCCGTCATGCGGCGCGGCCTTCGGCTCGCCCACGGTGTCGTCGATCACGAGCAGCACGAGGCCGCCGGCCACCAGCGTGGCGCAGACGATCCAGGGGTTGAACAGGTAGAACTTGATGTATTTCGAGAAGAGGCCGCCAATGATCGCCGCGGGCAGGAAGGCGATCAGCACGGCGAGCACGAAGCGGCGCGCCCGCGGATCGTTCGGCAGCGCCGTGGCGATGCTCCAGAGCTTGCCGAAATAGGCGTACAGGATGGCCAGGATCGCGCCCAGCTGGATCAGCACCTCGAAGGTGTTGTTGGGCGAGTGGAAGCCGATGAAGTGCCCGATGAGGAGTTGATGCCCGGTCGAGGAGACCGGGATGAACTCGGTGGCACCCTCCACCACGGCGAGCACGAGCGCCTTCGCGATCAGGACGAGATCCATGAGCCTGCTGTTCCCCACGCCGATGTCCCGGCAGATGCGGAGCGCGGCAGACGACGGCGATGCGGCAGCTTTGCGGCGGCAGGGTTGACGGGCGGTTACCGAGTTGCGGCGCGTTTGTTAATGAGGTGGCAACGATGGAGAAATAATCCTGGCGCGTCGCCCCAATTTCGCCGGTGCGACACGGTCTGCCCAGGGCACTGCCTTCTTTCCGCTGAACCACGGCCTCGATGGCGACGCTCTATCATTCTCCCTTCTGCCCGAACTCGCGCTTCATCCGCCTCGTCCTGGCCGAGATGGGCATGGAGCCGACCCTCGTCGAGGAAAGGGCCTGGGAGCGCCGCCGCGACTTCCTCGTGATCAACCCGGCCGGCACCACGCCGGTGCTGGTGGAGCAGACCGGGCTCGCCATCCCCGGAGCGGGGGTGATCGCGGAATATCTCGATGAGACGCGGGGGCTCGGGCTTGCCGGACGGCGTCTTCTGCCGGACACCACCACGGCGCGGGTGGAGGTGCGGCGCCTGCTCGACTGGTTTCTCGTCAAGTTCAACAGCGAGGTGACCGAGTATCTCGTCACCGAGAAGATCGACAAGCGCTTCATGTCGTCCGCCGCAGGGGGCGGCCCTCCGGACATGAATGCCATTCGTGCGGCGCGCACCAACGTGCGCTATCACCTCCAATATGTCGGTTACCTGATCGGGCAGCGCCGCTGGCTCGCCGGCAACGATCTGACCTATGCCGATCTCGCGGCGGCTGCCCATCTTTCCTGCGTGGACTATCTCGGCGACGTGCCATGGGACGAGGACGAGATGGCGAAGGACTGGTACGCGCGGCTGAAGTCGCGCCCCTCCTTCCGCGCGCTCCTGGCCGACCGGGCGCCGGGGATGCCGCCGGCCGCGCATTACGCGGACCTGGATTTCTGAAATCCGGGAAGGCCCTTCTCGCGGGCCGCTCCCTGCGCGAGACCGTCGAGGCGCGCGCGCGCCGTCTCGGCTTCGAAGCCGTCCGCGTGACCCGTCCCGACGCCGTGCCCGCCCTGCGCGAGCGGCTGCCCGCCTGGCTCGCGGCCGGGCACCACGGCACGATGGGCTGGATGGAGGATCGCGCCGAGCAGCGCGCCGCACCCTCGGCCCTGTGGGAGGAAACCCGCAGCATCATCATGCTCGGCATGAATGCCACGCCTCAGCACGATCCCCTCGACCTCGTCCGGCTGACCGATCGCGGCGCCATCGCGGCCTACGCGCAGCGGCGCGACTACCACGACGTGATCAAGGGCAAGCTGAAGGAACTCGGCGGCTTCCTCGCCGCGAAGTCGGGGGAGCCGGTGAAGGTCTTCGTCGATACCGCCCCCGTGATGGAGAAGCCGCTGGCGCAAGCGGCCGGGCTCGGCTGGCAGGGCAAGCACACGGTGCTGATCTCGCGCGAGCACGGCAACTGGCTGATGCTCGGCGCGATCTTTTCCCGCGCGGAACTGGAGCCCGACGCGCCCGAGACCGACCATTGCGGCTCCTGCCGCCGTTGCCTCGACATCTGTCCGACGGACGCCTTCCCGGCCCCCTACCGGCTCGATGCGCGCCGCTGCATCGCGTATCTCACCATCGAGCATCACGGTCCGATCCCGCGGGAGTTCCGCGAGAGCATCGGCAACCGCGTCTTCGGCTGCGACGACTGCCTCGCTGTCTGCCCGTGGAACAAGTTCGCGGGCGCGGCGCGGGAGACGCGCCTGGCCACCCGCGAAGATCTCGCGGCACCGCCGCTCGCCGAACTCGCCCGCCTCGACGAAGCGGGGTTCCGCGCGCGTTTTGCCGGCACGCCGATCAAGCGCACCGGCCGCGACCGCTTCCTGCGCAACGTCCTGATCGCCATCGGCAACTCGGGCGATGCCGGGCTGGCCGAACAGGCGGTGGTGAGCTTGACCGATCCGGATCCGGTGGTGCGGGGCGCCGCGGTCTGGGCGTGCGGGCGGCTTCTCGGCCGGGCGAGGCTGCACGATCTGTTCGACGCCCATGGACGCGGGGAGACTGAGGCGCATGTGAGGGAGGAGTGGCGCGCCGCCGCCGGCCTTCCTATGGAAGCGGATCGCCCTCGGGAGACCTGACACCGCATGAACCTGTTCGTCTTCGGCCTCGGCTTCTCCGCCCGGCATTTCGCCGAGCGCGAACGGGCCCGCTTCGGCGCGGTGCGGGCGACGGTGACCGAGCCCGAACGGGCGAAAAGCCTCGCAGCCGAGACCGGCTTCACCGTCCGCGCCTTCGGGCCGGAAGCCGACGATCCCCGCATCGCCGAAGAGCTGGCCGATACCGATGTGCTGCTGATCTCCGCTCCGCCCGGCCGGGACGGCGACACGGTGCTCGCCCGCCACCGCGACGCGATCGCGGAGAGCAGGATCCGTTGGATCGGCTACCTTTCGACCATCGGCGTCTACGGCGATCACGGCGGTGCCTGGATCGATGAGACGACGCCCGCCGCGCCGAAGAGCGCGCGCTCGCGCGACCGCCTCGCCGTGGAAAATGCTTGGCTCGCGCTCGGGGCCGAGACCGGAAAGCCGGTACAGGTGTTTCGCTTGTCGGGGATCTACGGGCCCGGCCGCAACCCGATCGTGAAGCTGCGCGAGGGCCGCACCCAGCGCATCGTCAAGCCGGGCCAAGTGTTCAATCGCATCCACGTGGATGACATCGCCGCGACGCTCGCCGCCTCGATCGAGCGCCCGCGGCCGGGCGCGGTCTACAACGTCACCGACGACGAGCCGGCGCCGCCGCAGACGGTGACCGAGCACGCGGCGGCGCTCACCGGATTGCCGCTGCCGCCGGAGATCGATTTCGAGACCGCCGACCTCAGCCCGATGGCCCGCAGCTTCTACGGCGAGAACAAGCGGGTGCGAAACCGGCTGATCCGCGAGGAGTTGGGCGTGCGGCTTGCCTTCCCGACCTATCGCGAAGGTCTGGCCGCGCTGATCTCCGACGCCCGCGGGTGATGGGGCTTTCGGATCAGACGAACTGAACGCCGATCCCGTCAGCGGCGCGACGCGCCACCCGGCAGCGCCGGGACGGTTCGCCGTCGATATGGAGGGTGAAGGTCTCCGGCAGGTCCGCCGCCTCGATCGCCAGCTTGGCACCGCCATCCGAGAGGTTGAGGACCGTGCAGGGCAGGCTCTGAGGCTCGCCTGCCCTTCGCCCACGCTCCGGCACGAAGGTGACGTGACCGGACAGCGCCGTTCGGTGTCGCCCCTCGCCGCGCCGTTCCTCCAGGCCGACATTCCAGGCGTCGAGGCGGCTCGCGAACTCCGCCACGCTCGCGGCGGTGGCCTGCATGTCGGTGTTGACCTGGCCGGTGGTCGCGCGCTGCCGGCCACTGTCCGCCGTCGTCTGCGCGATGAAGCCCTGCACCGTGTCGACCACGGCGGCGGTGGAAGCCAGGGCCGTGCCGACGTCCCGGGAGACGGCCTGCATGGCGCCGATCTCGCCGGTGATGCGGGCGGTGGCCGAGCGCGCCTGCTCGGCGAGACTCTTCACCTCGGTGGCGACGACGGCGAAGCCGCGGCCGGCCACGCCCGCGCGGGCCGCCTCGATCGTTGCGTTGAGGGCGAGCAGGTTGATCTGCTCGGCGATGCCGGTGATGACCTCGACCACGCCGGTCATGGCGGCGGCCGCGTCGTCGAGCTTGGTCGAGAGCGCACCGGCGGCGCTCATCCGAGCCTGGATGTCTCCGACCGCCTCGTGCGAGCGGTTCATCTGCTCGGCGATCGAGGCCGAGATCCGGTGCATTTCCTCGGACGCTCCCGCCACCGCCCGCACCCGGCCCAGCGTCTGCTCGGCCATGGCGAGGGCGCTGGCGCGCACCGCCATGCTCTGGCTGATGTCGAAGGCGTACTTGACGACCTTGAACGGGCGCCCGGCCGCGTCGAGAACCGGGTTGTAGGAGGCCTGGATCCAGACCTCGCGGCCGTTCTTGCCCACGCGCTGGTACACGGCCGAGGCGAACTGTCCCGCCCGCAGCGTCGCCCAGAACTGAGCATAGGCCGGGCTCGCGGCGTAATCGGGCGTGACGAACATCCGGTGATGCCGGCCCTGCACCTCGGGAAGGGTGTAGCCCAGCGCATCCAGGAAATTGTCGTTGGCATCGAGGACGGTGCCGTCCATGTCGAACTCGATGACGGCCTGCGAGCGGCGGGCCGCCTCGACCTTCCCTGCCATGTCGGCGGCGGCGCGCTTCGCCGCCGTGATGTCGGAGGCGTACTTCACGACCTTGAAGGGGCGGCCGGAGGGATCGAGAATCGGGTTGTAGGTCGCCTGAATCCAGACGTCCCGTCCGTCCTTGCCGACACGCCGGAACTCGCCGGCCCGGTACTCGCCGCGGGCGAGAGCCTCCCAGAAGGCGCGGTACTCGGCGGACGCCGCCTCCTCCGCTCTGACGAACAGGCTGTGATGGCGTCCCTCCACCTCGTGCGCGGCGTAGCCGAGAGCGTCGAGGAAGTTGGCGTTGGCGCTGCGCACCGTCCCGTCGAGGTCGAACTGGATGACCGCCTGCGAGCGGCCGATCGCGGCGATCTGACCGGCCGTCTCGGCGGCGGCGAGGCGCTCGGTCGTCACGTCGAGGGCGAATTTGACAATCTTCCGGACACGACCGGCGGCGTCGAGCACGGGGTTGTAGCTGGCCCGGATCCAGACCTTGCGCCCGTCCTTGGCGAGACGACCGTAGGCGGCCGTCTGAAATTCGCCGCGCCGCAGGCTCTGCCAGAATGCCTCGTACTCGGCGCTGTCGGCCTCCTGCGGGTCGACGAACAGCCGGTGATGCCGCCCGCGCACCTCGGCGAGCTCGTAGCCCATCAGCTTGAGGAAGTTGTCGTTCGCGTCGAGCACCGTTCCGTCGACGGCGAAGGTGATGACGGCCTGCGAGCGGTTCAGGGCGTCGAAGACGGATGCGGCGTCGGAGCGGCGAAAGGTGGCAAGCATCGGCAATCGGGCTCCGGCAGGCGCCTCAAGATGTCTCGTCCGCCTTAAGAAACCCCTGTTATCTTGCGCACGATCAATTGGTGCATTTCGCGGCCTGCCGATACCGCCGAGGGTGCTGGAGCCGTCCCGTTCAGATCTCCTCGCGGAGCCCCTTGCCGCGGCGCTCGAAGTAGAACGGGATCGGTCGGTAGGGCGGAAAGCCGGCTTCCGCCGCCGCCTCCAGATCGTCGAGGATCACGCGGGTGATGCGCGGCAGATCGAGCTTGCGCGCCGCGGCCAGATCGACCCAGGCCAACTCGGTGAGTTCGGCATCCGGCCCGACGATACCGGGCCGCTCGGCGGCCACCGCCCTCCGATCGACGGCGAAGAAGCGGGTATCGAAGCGCCGCACGCGCTTGGGCGGCGTGATCGCCCGTGCCACGAGATGCAGGGCTTCGAGGTCGGGCATCACCCCCTCCTCGTGGAACGCCCGCCACGCGCCTTCCGGCGCCGTCTCCGGCGGGCCGTAATCGCGGGTGCCGATGAGAAGGCCGGTCTCCTCGTAGGTCTCGCGGATCGCCGCGAGGGCGAGCGAGCGGCCCAGATGATGGGGTGCGCGGGGCAGCTTGGCGCGCAGGGCGTCGTCGGTCCGCTGCGACAGGGCGCCGGCCACCGGCATCTGCCGGTCGGACGCTTCGATCCGCCCTCCGGGGAACACGAACTTGCCACCCATGAAGGCGAGGCCGGCATGGCGCCGGCCCATCAGCACCTTCAACCGCTTCCGCGACCGGTCGAGGACGATCAGGGTCGCGGCATCGCGCGGCCGCAGGCGTGGCGGCGGGGCCGCCGCGGCGGATGGATCGCGCCCGTCCGGGTCAAGCCGATCCGAGTTCAGGAGCGCCGCCTGCCGTGCTTCCCGCGTCGCTTCCTGCGTCACCGCCGCGTCTCTCCCCCGTGCCGGTCCCGCCGCGCGCGGGCGGCGCCTTGCCGAAGCCGTGCATGCCGAACGTGTATTGCAGGCCGATCACCGCGCCCTTGACCGGCTGAAGAAGCCCCAGCGCGAGAACGAGGGTCAGCAGCGGCCAGACGGTGAGCGAGATCCCGAGCGGCACGTCGTAGCCCATCTCGACCTCAAGCACGAGGTAGCCGACGATGTGGCCCACGAGGAAGATGACGAGATAGGGCGGCAGGTCGTCGGCCCGGTGGCCGTCCATCTCCAGGCCGCAGGACTCGCAGGCCGGCCGCACCTTGAGGAAGCGCCCGAACATGTGGCCCTCGCCGCAATGCGGGCAGCGGTTGAGGAAGCCGCGCGCCATGGCCGGGACCAGCCGCGTCCGCTCCTGGGGAGACGGTGCCGGAGGGGAGAGGTAGGTTTCCATAGCCCGACTCTAGCTCCTCCCGCTCAGCGGCGCGAGCCGCGGTGGCGCCGCGCCGCATCGCCCTCGGACGCCGATCCCTTGCCCGGGCGCGGCTTGCCGGGCGTGGTCTTGCCCGGTGTAGTCTTGCCGGGTGTAGTCTTGCCCTTGGCCTTGGCGCCGGCCTTGCCCGGCCTCGCCTTGAAGCCGCTCCGCTTGATCCCGACGCCCTTCGCTCCGGTGCGGCTGCGCCCTTCCGAGAGGATCTCGAAACGCAGCGCGCCGGCCACCGCCGCCGCTTCCACGAGGCGGACCTCGACGGTGTCGCCGAGGCGGTAGGTCTCGCCGCTGCGGTCGCCGACCAAGGCGTGCAGGGCCTCGTCGTGGCGGTAATACTCGTGGCCGATGGTGGAGACCGGCACGAAACCGTCCGCGCCGGTCTCGTCGAGCTTCACGAAGAGCCCGGAGCGCGTCACCCCGGAAATCCGTCCCGAGAAGGTCGCGCCAACCCGGTCGGCGAGGTAGCCGGCGATCAGCCGGTCGATGGTCTCGCGCTCCGCCGCCATCGCCCTGCGTTCGGCCGCGGAGATCTGCTCGGAGACCGCATCGAGCATGCCGGGCGTGAGGTCACCCGGAAGACCGTCCTTGCCCAATCCGCAGGCACGGACGAGGGCGCGATGGACGATGAGATCGGCATAGCGGCGGATAGGTGACGTGAAGTGCGCATAGCGGCGCAGGTTAAGGCCGAAATGGCCTAAATTCTGTGCAGCATAGACCGCTTGTGCCTGCGAACGCAGCACTACCTCGTTGATGAAGGGGGCGTGCTCGCTCTCGGCCACCTGAGCGAGGATGCGGTTGAACAGGTCGGGCCGCAGCGCCCCGGCCTTCGTCATCTTGATGCCGACCGAGGCGAGCACTTCGGCGAGCGCGCGCATCTTCTCCAGGGCCGGCTCGTCGTGGACGCGGTAGATCAGCGGCGAACCCGCCTTCTCCAGGGTCTCGGCCGCCGCGACGTTGGCCTGGATCATGAACTCCTCGATCAGCCGGTGCGCCTCCAGCCGCTCCGGCACGATCACCCGATCCACGCCCCCTTCCGCGTTGAGGAGCACCTTGCGCTCGGGCAGGTCGAGGGCGAGGGGACCGCGGGCGTCGCGGGCCCGCTTCATCGCCTCGTAGGCCGCGTAGAGGGGGCGGAGCGCCGTCTCCAGAACCGGGCCCGACTTCTCGTCCGGCCGGCCGCCGATCGCGGCTTGGGCCTGCGCGTAGGCGAGCTTGGCGTGCGAGCGCATCAGGATGCGGTGGAAGCTGTGGCTCCGCTTCACCCCGTCGGCGCCGATGATCATGCGCACGGCAAGCGCCGGACGGTCCTCGCCCTCGCGGAGCGAACAGAGATCGTTCGAGATCCGTTCGGGCAGCATCGGTACCACCCGGTCGGGGAAGTAGACCGAGTTGCCCCGCAGAAGCGCCTCCCGGTCGAGGGCCGAGTCCGGCCGAACATAGGCCGCCACGTCCGCGATCGCGACGGTGACCACGAAGCCGCCTTCATTGGCCGGATCGGGATCGGGTTGCGCCATCACCGCGTCGTCGTGATCCTTGGCATCGGGCGGGTCGATGGTGACGAGCGGCGCCTCGCGCCAATCCTCGCGGCCGCGCCGCGTCGCGCCCTTGGCCGCATCGGCCTCCGCGAGAACCGCGGCGGGGAAGACGTGCGGGATGTTGTGGAGGTGCAGCGCGATCAGGCTCACCGCCTTCTCGGAGCCGAGCGTGCCGAGCCGTTCCGTCACCCGCCCGCGGGGCAGGCCGAAGCGGGTCTCGCGCTCGACCGCGACGCTGACGAGATCGCCGTCGCGCGCCTCGCCCTCCTCGCCCGCGGGGATCGCGATCTCGCGCCCCTGCGACTTCTTCTCGACGGGGAGCAGGCGCCCGCCGTCGCGCCCGGCGCGATAGACGCCGATCACTTCCGCACGGTTCTTGCCGATCACCTTGATGACCCGGCCGGTATAGCGGCCCGGCGCCTCCGGATCGGGTGCGACGCGGATCAGCGCCCGATCGCCGAGGCCGGGCGCCGGGCGGTTGCCCTTGCGGCCGGCTCGGGGCACCTCGACGGCGATTTTCGGCGCCTCGCCCCCGCCCTCCCACTGCGCTGGGCGCGCGATCAGGTCGCCATCGCGGTCGCGCGAGACGATGTCGGCGAGAACGACGGGCGGCAGGCTGCCGCCCTTGCGGAACCCGCCGCGGTCGCGGTCGAGCACGCCGTCGGCCTCGATCTCCTTCAGGATCGCCTTGAGACCGATCTTGTCGGCGCCCGAGATCCCGAAGGCTTTGGCGATCTCGCGTTTGCCGACCTTTCCGGGCGTCTCGGTGATGAAGGCGAGGATCTGCTCGCGGGAGGGAAGAGCGGGGGCACCCGCCTTCGGATTGATGCGTCTGGCCAAGGAGTCGGGCTCGCCGCGCCGGCCCGGACGGGCTCGACACGCTGAAGATTCGATGATCGGAGAGACCGTGATGGGTCCCGATGTCCGACGAAGATGGGCTCTCGCAGCGCCCAGGACAACGTTTCGGCGTCGTCCGTGAACAGCTTCGGCCCCCTGCTCAGCCGGTCGAGGCGGATTTCCGGATCGTTTCGACGGCCGTGTCCACGTCGAATCCTCGGCTCGTCAGATCTTCGAGGGCGAAGGGCGCCGTCCGCGGCAAGGTCAGGTTCACCTGCCCCTCCTCCGGCTGAAGCTGGGGCGCCTCCGCCGCGCGGACCGCCAGGGTCCAGGCGCCGTCGATCCGCACCGCATCGGCCGGCGGCGGATCGGCTGCGAGCCCCGCCAGCTTCTCCGCCGCCGCCTGCCGGAAGGCGAGGCTCCTGCCGTCGTCGGAGACGAGCGCCGCCTTGATCAGCTCGGCCAATGCATCCCTGACCCTGTCCACACTCGCGTTCATGGGCGTCCCGTCCTCAGACTGTTCCGCGTCGAGGAGAGCAAACGAAGTGCCGCGCGCGAGGTTCAGTAGGGCGTACCGCCCGCCCGCTGCGCCTTCAGCGCCTCGGCGTACCATGTCAGCTCGTCGAGGAATCGGCCCGCCGCCCGGCCGAGCCAGTCCTCGGCCGGCTCGCCGGCCTCGCTCAGTGCCTTCTGGACGCGCGGGATCGGCAGGAGCGAGGGAATGCTCGGCGTGCCGAGTTCGGCCAGCATCGCCCGCAGCTGCATCGCCGCGCGCACGCCGCCGTATTGTCCGGCCGAGTAGCAGCAGATGGCGGAGGGCCGCCAGAAATACTCTTCGAGGAAGTGGTCGAGGGTGTTCGAGAGCGCGGGCGGGATCGAGTGGTTGTACTCGGCCGACACCACCACGAAGGCGTCCGCACCGCGAAACAGCGTCGCCAGCCGCTCCAGCGGCTCGGGCGCCTCGCCCTTGGGATACTCCTTGTACATCCGGTCGAGCAGCGGGAGCTTCAGTTCGACCGGATCGACCAGCGGGGCCGCGTGGCCGCGGGCTTCGAGCCGCGCCGTGAGGAAGCGGGCGGCGCGGATGCCGGCGCGATCCGCGCGCACGGAACCGAGGATCACGGGGATGGTGAGGGTCATGGGCAGGTCTCCCGATCAGACGAGCCTACTCGCTCCGCCCCGACCGTCAGCGTCAAGCATTCCCCGAATAAAAAAGGCACCGGAGCCTCGAAGGCCCCGGTGCCGGACGCAGTACGCTGCGCGAGACAATCTTACAGCGAGTAGTAGTTCACGAACTCGATCGGGTGCGGGGTCATCTCGTAGCGCAGCACCTCGGTCATCTTGAGCTCGATGAACGAGTCGATCTGGTCGTCCGAGAACACGCCGCCGGCCTTGAGGAAGGCGCGGTCCTTGTCGAGGTTCTGCAGGGCCTCGCGGAGCGAGCCGCAGACGGTCGGGATCTTCTTCAGCTCGCGCGGCGGCAGGTCGTAGAGATCCTTGTCCATGGCCGGGCCCGGATCGATCTTGTTGATGATGCCGTCGAGGCCGGCCATCAGCAGCGCCGAGAAGGCGAGGTAGGGGTTGGCCATCGGATCGGGGAAGCGGACCTCGACGCGCTTGGCCTTCGGGTTCGTCGTCCACGGGATACGGCAGGAGGCCGAGCGGTTGCGGGCCGAGTAGGCCAGCAGCACCGGCGCCTCGTAGCCCGGCACCAGACGCTTGTAGGAGTTGGTGGACGGGTTGGTGAAGGCGTTCAGCGCCTTGGCGTGCTTGATGATGCCGCCGATGTACCACAGGCATTCCTGGCTGAGGTCGGCGTACTTGTCGCCGGCAAACAGCGGCTTGCCGTCCTTCCAGATCGACTGGTGCACGTGCATGCCGGAGCCGTTGTCGCCGTAGACGGGCTTCGGCATGAAGGTCGCGGACTTGCCGTAGCTCTGCGCGACGTTGTGGATGCAGTACTTGTAGATCTGCATGTGGTCGGCAAGCGTGGTGAGCTTGTCGAACTTCATGCCGAGCTCGTGCTGGGCCGAGGCCACCTCGTGGTGATGCTTCTCGACCTTCACGCCCATCGACTGCATCGCGGCCAGCATCTCGCCGCGCATGTCCTGGGCCGAATCCTGCGGCGGAACGGGGAAGTAGCCGCCCTTGGTCTGGATGCGGTGGCCGAGGTTGCCGCCCTCGTAATCGGTGAAGCCGTTGGTCGGAAGCTCGGTGGAATCGAGCTGGAAACCGGTGTGGTAGGGGTCGGCGCCGAACTTCACGTCGTCGAATACGAAGAACTCGGCCTCGGGACCGACGAAGATGTCGTCGCCGATGCCGGTGGAGCGAAGATACGCCTCGGCGAGCTTGGCGGTCGAGCGCGGATCGCGGGAATAGGGCTCGCCGGTCGACGGCTCCAGCACGTCGCAGACGATCGACATGGTGGAGGCGGAGAAGAACGGATCCATGCAGGCGGTCGCCGGATCCGGCATCAGCAGCATGTCGGACTCGTTGATCGCCTTCCAGCCGGCGATCGACGAGCCGTCGAACATCGTGCCGTCCTGGAAGATCTCGTCATCGACCAGGGAGACGTCGAAGGTCACGTGCTGCCACTTCCCGCGCGGGTCGGTGAAGCGGAAGTCGACGTACTTTACGTCGTTGTCCTTGATGGCCTTCAGCACATCGGCGGCCGTAGTCATGCTGTGCGTCTCCTCGGCAAAGTCTGAGAGCGGGGCGGTGGGCCACCCGCCGGGTTCGGGCGCGGGTCTAGCCGGTCCGTTCCTGCGGCGCGAGGGGCTGATCGGGAAAGCGGGACATCTCGAAGGGGCGGCGCGGCGTCCGCGGCTTCGTTCCTGATCCGGGCACCGGCCCCCTCTCGCACCCCCGGCCGGTCTCGCCGGCCGGCGCGGACGATATCGTCGGCGCCTCGCGGTTGCCACCCGTCGGAGGGCAAAAAATCCACGTGATCGCGGGACGTTCGAGAGGTTTCGTTCCCGCACGCGCCTCCGCAACGGTCGAATTTGCCGCAGGAACCCGCGCAACGATACGGTGACGATTGGCATGCCACGTGCTTAGGGCTGCCCGGAGCGTCCGCGGACAAATCGGGCGCTCGGGGGTCGGGCTGGCGCCCTGCTCTTTCCGTGGGTCGGCGTTTCGGATGCGGCGGGGAAGGCCCCTGCCGGACGCGATCCTCCCGGAGAGCAGGCTCTCAACGGCGCCGGTTCCGCAAAAGGTTTCGTCAGGACACGGATCCTCAAGGTACGAGAGACTCGGAATGACCAAGTTTAAGCTCGAGTACATCTGGCTCGACGGCTACACGCCCACTCCGAACCTGCGCGGCAAGACGCAGATCAAGGAGTACGACAGCTTCCCGACCTTCGAGCAGCTCCCGCTCTGGGGTTTCGACGGCAGCTCCACCCAGCAGGCCGAGGGCTCCTCGTCCGACTGCGTGCTGAAGCCCGTGCGCCACTTCCCCGACCCGACCCGCACCAACGGCGTGCTGGTGCTGTGCGAAGTGATGATGCCGGACGGTAAGACCCCGCATCCGTCGAACAAGCGCGCCACCGTGCTCGACGATGCCGGCGCCTGGTTCGGCTTCGAGCAGGAATACTTCCTCTATAAGAACGGCCGCCCGCTCGGCTTCCCCGAGACCGGCTATCCCGCTCCGCAGGGCCCGTACTATTGCGGCGTCGGCGCCTCGAATGTCGGCCCCGTGGCGCGCCAGATCGTCGAGGAGCACCTCGACCTCTGCCTCGCCGCCGGCATCAACCACGAGGGCATCAATGCCGAAGTGGCCAAGGGCCAGTGGGAATTCCAGATCTTCGGCAAGGGCTCCAAGAAGGCCGCCGACGAGATGTGGATGGCCCGCTACCTGCTGCAGCGGCTGTGCGAGAAGCACGAGATCGACATCGAGTACCACTGCAAGCCGCTCGGGGACACCGACTGGAACGGCTCGGGCATGCACTGCAACTTCTCGACCACGTTCATGCGCGAGACCGGCGGCAAGGAGTATTTCGAGTCCGTGATGGCTCAGTTCGAGAAGAACCTCGACGACCACATCGCCGTCTACGGTCCCGATAACCACATGCGCCTGACCGGCAAGCACGAGACGGCGCCGTGGAACAAGTTCTCCTACGGCGTGGCCGATCGCGGCGCCTCGGTGCGCGTGCCGCACTCCTTCGTCAACAACGGCTACAAGGGCTACCTTGAGGACCGCCGCCCGAACTCCATGGGCGACCCCTACCAGATCGCCTCGCAGGTTCTGAAGACGATCTCCGAGGTTCCGCTCCCGGGCGAAGCCGCGCAGAAGGCCGTCGCGTAAGGATTTCGAGGCCGGATATCGAGGCTAGAGACAAGCCGCTCCCGTCGAAGGACGGGAGCGGTTTTTTGTTGCCTTACAATGCGCCGTCATCGCGAGCAGAGGCGAAGCGATCCGGCGGCGCGGATTTTTCAGAGAAGGCGGAGCGCTGAGTTGCTTCGGCGCCGCCTTGCAACGACGGGATTTTGGGTCTCAAACCCCGAAGATCGACCACCCGGTCCGCTTCACCAGCATCTCCAGGGCGATGCGCCCGAGATGCGAGTTGCCCGCCGCATCCAGCCCCGGCGACCAGACGCAGATCGAGGCCTTGCCCGGCGCCACCGCCAGGATACCGCCGCCGACGCCGCTCTTGCCCGGCAGGCCGACGCGGTAGGCGAAATCGCCCGACCCGTCGTAGTGGCCGCAGGTCAGCATGATGGCGTTGATGCGCCGCGCCCGCTCGGCCGAGATCACGGAGTGCCCGGCAAGCGGGTGGTGCCCGGAATAGGCCAGGAACAGCCCGGCGGTCGCGAGCTGGCGGCAGGTCATCGCGATGGCGCAATGATGGAAGTAGACGCCCAGCGTGTAATCGACTGGATTCTCGATCACGTTGAAGGAGCGCATGTAGTTGGCCAGCGCCGCGTTGCGGAAGCCGGTCCGCTTCTCGGAGGCCGCCACGCGCTCGTCGATCGCGATGCCGCTGTCCTGCGCCACGAACTGCATGAAGCGCAGGATCTCGCCGAGGGCCTCCCGCGGCTGGTGGCCCGACAGGATCAGGTCGGTGACGGCGATGGCACCCGCATTGATGAAGGGATTGCGCGGGATGCCGTTCTCCCGCTCCAACTGCACGATCGAGTTGAACGGGCTCCCCGAGGGCTCGCGGCCGACCCGGCGCCAGAGCCGGTCGCCGACCATGCCGAGCGCCAGCGTCAGGGTGAAGACCTTGGAAATGCTCTGGATTGAGAAGGGGCTATCGGCGTCGCCCCCGGCCGCGACGCGACCATCGCCGTCGATCACCACGAGGCCGAAGGCCTGCGGATCGACGCGCGCCAGTTCCGGGATGTAGCTCGCCACCGTGCCGCGATCGGGCCGCGCCCGCATCTCCTCGGCAATGTCTTTGACGATACGGTCGAGATCGGGCACGGCGTCGCTCGGCTACGGCGCTTCACGGCAAGCGCGGACGAGCCCGGCCCTTCACGAAGCGGGCCAGGGAAGATCGGGCCGCCGGGATCAGATCGCGTCGGAGCCGGTCTCGCCGGTGCGAATGCGGATAGCCTCCTCGATCGTCGAGACGAAGATCTTGCCGTCGCCGATACGGCCGGTCTGGGCCGACTTGCGGATCGCTTCCACGGCACCCTCGACGAGGGCGTCCGAGAGCACGATCTCCAGCTTCACCTTGGGCAGGAAATCCACGACGTACTCGGCGCCGCGGTAGAGTTCGGTATGGCCCTTCTGCCGGCCGAAGCCCTTCGCCTCGATCACGGTGATGCCCTGGAGGCCGACCTCCTGGAGGGCTTCCTTCACCTCGTCGAGCTTGAACGGCTTGATGATCGCCTCGATCTTCTTCATCCGGAAAAGCCCGATCCGCCTGGTCCTTCAGTCAGCCATTTATGTACCATCGCCGCCGCCCGATCGCCACGGCGATTTGGATAACCGGGCTGGGAAGTTGCGTACGAAATATGCAAACAAAGCGGAATGTGTAGGCAATTCCGCTAAAATCGATGAATTTTCGGGCACACGTTGAGCCAGTTGCATGCATGAGCCGGTAAAATCCCCGAAGGCCGCGGAGCGGCTGCTCACCGTTGAGGCGATGCGCCGGGTCGATGCCGCCGCCATCGCCGGGGGGACGGCAGGCCTGACCCTGATGGAAGCGGCGGGCGCCGCCGTCGCCGACCGCGCCCGGGCGCTGGCGCCCGAGGGCGGGCGGGTGCTCGTCCTATGCGGCCCCGGCAACAACGGCGGCGACGGCTTCGTCGCCGCCCGCCTGCTGGCCGGAGCCGGCTACCGCATCGATCTGCGCCTGCTCGGCGAGCGCGCCGGGCTCAAGGGCGACGCGGCGCTCGCCGCCGAGGCCTGGACCGGTTCGGTCGGCGATGCGGCGGCGGGAATGCCGGCGGCCGACCTCGTCATCGACGCGCTGTTCGGCGCCGGCCTCTGCCGCGATCTCGAGGGGGCGGCCCGGGCCCTGGTCGAAGCCGTCAACCGCTCCGGCATCCCCGTGCTCGCGGTCGATGTGCCCAGCGGCGTCGACGGGAACAGCGGCGCGGTGCGCGGGATCGCCATCGAGGCGACCGAGACGGTGACCTTCGTCGCGCTCAAGCCCGGCCATCTGCTGCAGCCCGGCCGGACGCATTGCGGCGGCCTGCGTGTCGCCGATATCGGCGCGGGCGAGGCCGCCTTCGCCGCCGGCATCGCCGGGGAGACGCGCGCGCTGTATCGCAATGCGCCCGGCCTCTGGACCCTGCCGCGTCTCACCGCGGCCAGCCATAAATACACCCGCGGCCACGCCCTCGTTCTGTCGGGCCCGGCCCACCGCACCGGCGCGGCCCGGCTCGCCGCCCGCGGGGCGCTGCGGGTCGGCGCGGGTCTCGTCACCGTGGCCTCGCCCGCCTCGGCGCTCGCGGAGAATGCCGCCCATCTCACCGCGATCATGCTGCGGCCGTGCGAGAATGCCGACGATCTCGACGACATGCTGGCCGACGAGCGGCTCAACGCCCTGCTCCTCGGCCCCGGCCTCGGCACCGGCCCGGCGACCTGCGACCTCGTCGCGGTGGCGGCGGGGGCCGGGCGCGCCCTGGTGCTCGATGCCGACGCGCTCACGAGCTTCCGCAGCGAAGTGCGCACGCTCGCCCGCCATATCCGGGACGGTGAGGCGCGGGCCGCGCTGACGCCGCACGAGGGCGAGTTCGCGCGGCTGTTTTCCGGCACGGAGGCCGTGGCCGAGGGGCTGAGCAAGTTCGAGCGCGCGGCGCGGGCGGCGGAGATCGCCGGGGCGGTCGTGGTTCTGAAGGGGGCCGACACGGTGATCGCCGCTCCCGACGGCCGCACGGCGATCAACGACCACGGCACGCCGCATCTCGGCACCGCCGGCTCCGGCGACGTGCTCGGCGGCCTCGTCGCCGGACTGCTGGCGCAGGGCATGGAGCCGTTCGAGGCGGCCTGCGCCGCCGTCTGGCTGCACGGCGATGCGGGCCTGCGGTTCGGGCCGGGGCTGATTTCGGAGGATATCCCGGAACTGATCCCGGCGGTGCTGCGCGACCTCGCCGGCCGTGCGTGACCGCGGCCCGGCTATCCGGCTGCGGCGACGGCGTGCTTGCGGCCGTAGAGCGCGTAGAAGACCAGCCCGAACACGTTCCAGATCGCGAACCAGAGCTGGGTCGTCGCGGGCAGGCTGAGGAACAGGTAGCCGCAGCCCAGGATCGTGACCGGTCCGATGAGCCAGGGCACCGGCGCGCGGAAGGTGCGCGGCGCGTCGGGATCGCGCAGGCGCATCACCAGCATGCAGGCGGCGACCGCCACGAACGCCGCGAGCGTTCCGGCATTGGCGAGCGCCGCGAGTTCCCCCAGCGGAACAAGCCCGGCGAGCACGGTCACGACGGCGGCGGTGAAGAGGGTGATCCGCACCGGCGTGCCGGTGGACGAGACCTGAGCCAGGCCCTGCGGCAGCATCCCGTCGCGGGCCATGGTGAAGAAGATGCGGCTCTGCCCGTAGAAGAAGGCGAGGATGACGGTGGGCAGGGCGATCACGGCCGAGGCCGCGAGGTATTGCGCCACCAGTGGGCGCCCGAGCTCGCGCAGGATGAGGGCCAGCGGCTCCGGGCTGTCGGCGAACCGGGTATAGGACACGGCCCCCACCGCCGCGACCGCCACCGCGACGTAGATCAGGACGCAGGCCGCCATTGAGCCGACGATCCCGATCATCAGGTCGCGCCCCGGATTACGCGTCTCCTCGGCGGCGGTGGCGATGGCGTCGAAGCCGTAGAAGGCGAAGAAGATGATCGCGGCCGCAGCCATGACGCCGCGCTCGACGCCGTCGGCCCCCACGCGCTTGGGGAAGCCGTACGGATCGAACGGTTCGAGATGGGCGGCGTCGAAGGCCGGCAGCGCGAAGGCGACGAAGACGACGAGTGCGGCGATCTTCACCAGAACCAGGGCTGCATTGACCGTGGCGCTCTCCCGCGTGCCGCGCAGGAGCAGCACGGCGACCACGACGATGATGCCGACCGCCGGGAGGTTGACGATGCCGCCCGCCTCCGGTCCCCGCATCAGGGCGGTCGGAACGCCGAGCCAGCTTTCCAAGAGTGGCGCCGCGTAGCCGGACCAGCCGACGGCGACCGCACTGACCACGAGCGAGTATTCGAGAATCAGGCTCCAGCCGATGATCCAGGCCAGCACCTCGCCGAGCACGACGTAGCTGTAGGTATAGGCGCTGCCCGAGACCGGAATCGTCGTCGCCATCTCGGCATAGGCCAGCGCGGCGCAGGCACAGATCGCTCCGGCGACGGCGAAGGACAGGATCACCGCCGGCCCAGCCTTGGCCGCGCCGACGCCGATCAGCGTGAGGATGCCGGTGCCGACGATCGCCCCGACACCGAGCGCCATGAGGTGGGGCCAGCTCAGCGTCCGGACCAGCTGCCGCTCCCCGCCGGGCTCCAGTTGCAAGGGCTTGCGGCGAAGAAGGCTGGACGGCATTCGGGCTCCTGACGGGCGGTTGTAGGCGGACGCCGGCTCGCGCGAAAGTCACATCATCGCGCGGGCGTCGCCAGACACGTCCGCCCCGGTCCGGCGTCGTGCTTCCGAGCGCATCGGCCGTTCGTCGCTACGGTGAGAGGCTCGCCCGATCCGCTGCCAGCACCTCGGCGCGCTTGCGCTCCTCCGGGTTCAGGCCCGCAGTCGCCTGATCGAGGCCGGCATCGGACCGGCCTTGCGACGCGGCGGCGAGGTTCCAGGCGGCCGCCTCGACGAGGTTCTTCGGCACGCCGCGGCCGGCGACGTAGAGCTTGGCGATCCGGTTCTGGGCGATGGCGTTGCCGCGCTGGGCCGCGTGCAAAAAGTAGCGGGCGGCCCGGGCCTCGTCCTTGGGAACCCCGTCGCCGTTGAACAGGCGGATCGCGAACTCGACCTCCGCCCCGAGATCGCCGTTGTCGGCGGCGCGGCGGAACCATTGCGCGGCCTGCGTCGTGTCCTTGGGCACACCCTTGCCCTGGAGGTAGAGCACCCCGAGCGCGTATTGTGCGGCAGGAACCTCGGCCTCGGCCGCGGTTCGGAAGTTGGCCACGGCGGCGGCCAGATCCGCCGGCTTGTCGCTGGCGAGCTGGATCAGCGCGAGGTTGTAACTGGCGCTGGGCTGCCCCTTGCGTGCCGCCTGTTCGAGCCAGACCCGGCCGGCCTTCTCGTCCTTGGGCTGGCCGCGTCCGTCCATCGCCATCAGGCCGAGGGAGGCCATGGCGTTGGCATCGTTCTGCGCGGCGGCGAGCCGGTACCATTCGTGGGCGCGCTTCGGATCCTGCTTGACCCCGAGGCCCTGGTTGTAGAGCTCGCCGAGCAGCGTCATCGCCGCGGCGTCCTTCGGGTTCGTCTCGATGCGCCTCGTCGCCTCGCGGAAGGCGGTGACGTAGCGTCCGCGCTGGTAGGCGCCGTAGGCCGCGTCCGCATTCGGATTCGCGGTCGTCGGCTGCGCTCCCTGCGCGTTGGCCGAGTACGGCGAGGGCAGCTCGCGCTTCAGATCGAGCTGATTCGGCTTGGCCTGGCCCGCATTGGCCGGCGTCTGCGCAGGAGGCTCCTTCGTCGCCGGCTGTTTGGGGGCGGCATGCAGCCCGCCGGCGCCGAGCGCGAGGAGGGCGAAGGCGCCGAAGGCCGCGAGGAAAACGGCTCGGGCCATGGCCTGCTTCGATCCCATGAGCCCCCGTCCCGCTGTCCGCAGGGAACGGTGGTCTTCGAAGAAGCTCGAGCGAGGGGCGTCCGGTTTCAGGCAGGGGCGGTGACTCGCAGGCCGGGCGCGACGTCCGACACCGCCCCTGTCCTCAGCCGCCGGGGCTTCGAAACCCCTCCCTCGCAGAAGGGAGAGGATTTCGACCGACACCGCCCCGGTCCTCACATCGAAAACGATCATCGCGCCCCGTCGAGCTGCGCCTGCGCGGCCCGCACAGCTTCGGGATCGTCGCGCCACAGGACGCTCTCCAGCCCGACGAACTCGGCGCCGGTTCCCGCGAGCGCGGCAACATCCTCGGCGGCGGTCGCCACGGCGATGCAGGGCGTCTCGAAGATCTCCGCCCACCACGCCGCGCGCGCGCGCACCTCTTGCGACTCGGGAGCGGCACCGTCGGGGAAGAGACCGCCGAACATCAGATAATCGACGCCGGTCTCGCCCGCGACCATCGCGGCATCCCGCGAGCCGAGGACCCCGCCGGTTCCGAGGATCCGGCCATCGCGCAGGCGCCCGCGCAGATCGCGCAGGGTCTCCTCATCGGCGCGGTCGAGATGCACCCCGTCCGCTCCGCCCCGGGCGGCGACGGAGACGACGTCGCCGGTGAGTCCCGGCACGCTGACGACCACCGCCGCGCCGCGCTCCTGTGCCGACGGCGCCAGCCGCTTCACGAGATTGACGAGGCTGCGCTCATCGGCGGCCGCCAGCCGCAGGATCACCGCCGCCACGTCGCCCGCGGCACAGGCTGCATCGAGCGCCGCGGCGGTCGCCTCGGCCTCGGGCGCGCCGAGGCCGTAGGGCGTGAGGAGGGCGAGGCGGGGCCGCGGCGCTGCGTCGGATTCGGGCATGGGGATCAGGCGTCGATCTTCGGGTCGAGGGAGCCGCTGGCGTAGCGCTTGGCCATCTCGGCCACCGAGATCGGGCGGATCTTCGAGCCGTTGCCGGCGGTGCCGAACTCCTCGAAGCGCTGCTTGCAGAGCTTCGTCATCGCCTCCATGGCGGGCTTCAGGTACTTGCGCGGATCGAACTCGGCCGGGCTCTCGGAGAGCACCTTCCGGATCTGACCGGTCATCGCCATACGGTTGTCGGTGTCGATGTTGATCTTGCGCACGCCGTGCTTGATGCCGCGCTGGATCTCCTCGACCGGCACGCCCCAGGTCGGCTTCATCTGGCCGCCGTACTGGTTGATGATGTCCTGCAGATCCTGCGGCACCGAGGAGGAGCCGTGCATGACGAGGTGGGTCGTCGGCAGACGACGGTGGATCTCCTCGATCACGTTCATGGCGAGCACGTCGCCGTCGGGCTTCCTCGTGAACTTGTAGGCGCCGTGGCTGGTGCCCATGGCCACCGCCAGCGCGTCGACCTTGGTGGCGGCCACGAACTTCACCGCCTCGTCCGGGTCGGTCAGGAGCTGGTCGTGGGACAGGACGCCCTCGGCGCCGTGGCCGTCCTCGGCCTCGCCCTGGCCGCTCTCGAGCGAGCCGAGCACGCCGAGCTCGCCCTCGACCGAGACACCGGCCCAGTGGGCCATCTTGGTGACGTTGCGGGTGATCTCGACGTTGTAGTTGTAGTCGGCCGGGGTTTTGCCGTCCGCCTTCAGCGAGCCGTCCATCATCACCGAGGTAAAGCCGTACTGGATCGCGGTGGCGCAGGTGGCTTCGTTGTTGCCGTGGTCGAGATGCATGCAGACGGGAATGTGCGGATAGATCTCGACGAGGCCGTCGATGAGCTTGGCGAGCACCACGTCGTTGGCGTAGGCGCGCGCGCCGCGGCTGGCCTGGAGGATGACCGGCGAGTCGGTGGCATCGGCCGCCGCCATGATGGCGAGCCCCTGCTCCATGTTGTTCAGATTGAACGCGGGCACGCCGTAGCCGTACTCGGCGGCGTGGTCGAGGAGCTGCCGGAGGGTGATGCGTGCCATGTCTCGATCCTCGTGCGATGCGGCCTTGAGCCGGGCTGGTCCCTTGCTCAGACCAATATAGGTGCCGCCGCGCCGTCAGCCTGCGCGGGGCCGTGAAAAACTTGGGCGCAAGCCGTGCCGTACTTCCTCTCCCCTCAGCGGGTGAGGGAATCGCCGTTTGCGGCAGGACCTGAACCGGCCCCTCTCCCGCTTCGCATGAGCGAGGCCCCCTCCCCCGCAGAGGGGAGAGGGTTCCGGCCGTGGAATCAGCTCTGCGCCCGCAACGCCTCGACGCCGGGCAGTTCCTTGCCCTCCAGCCATTCGAGGAACGCGCCGCCGGCGGTCGAGACGTAGGAGAAGTCCTCACCGACGCCCGCATGGTTCAGGGCCGCCACGGTGTCGCCGCCGCCGGCGACACTAACGAGCTGGCCGGCCTTGGTGCGGGCCGCCGCGTGCTGGGCCACCGCCACCGTACCGGTATCGAACGGCGTCAGCTCGAAGGCGCCGAGCGGACCGTTCCAGACCAGCGTGCGGGCCTCGTCGATGGCACCGTCGATGGTGGCGATCGAGGAGGCGCCGACATCGAGGATCATCGCGTCGGAGGGCACGGCATCCACCGTCACGGTCTCGTTCTCGGCGTTCGCCTTGAACTCGCGGGCCACCAGCGCATCGACCGGCAGGATGATGGTGCAGTTCTTCTCCTTGGCCGCGACCAGGATGCGCTGGGCGGTCTCGGCGAGATCCTTCTCGCACAGCGACTTGCCGACATCCTTTCCCTGAGCGTGCAGGAAGGTGTTGGCCATGCCGCCGCCGATCACCAGCATGTCGACCTTGGCGACGAGGTTTTCGAGGAGGTCGATCTTGGTCGAGACCTTGGCGCCGCCGACGATGGCGATGACCGGGCGGGCCGGGGATTCGAGCCCCTTGGTCAAAGCATCGAGCTCGGCCTGCATCAGGCGGCCGGCATAGGCCGGCAGCAGACGGGCGAGGCCTTCGGTGGAGGCATGCGCCCGGTGAGCGGCGGAGAACGCCTCGTTGACGTAGACGTCGCCGTTGGCCGCGAGCGCCTTGGTGAACTCCGCCTCGTTCTTCTCCTCGCCCGCGTGGTAGCGGGTGTTCTCGAGGAGGAGCACGTCGCCGTCCTTCAGCGCGGCGACCGCCTTGGACGCCGCCTCACCGACGCAATCCTCGCCGAAGGCCACCGGCCGGCCGAGCTTCTCGGAGAGCGTCGGCAGAAGCGGCTTCAGCGAGTCCTTCGGGTCCGCCTTGCCCTTGGGGCGGCCGAAATGCGCCAGCAGGATCACCCGCCCGCCCTGATCGGCGATCTCGCGGATCGTCGGCACCACGCGCTCGATCCGGGTCGCATCGGTGACGCGACAGCCCTCCATCGGCACGTTGAGATCGACGCGCAGCAGCACGCGCTTGCCCTTCAGCGGGCCGGCATCGTCGAGGGTGCGGAAGTCCGTCATGGCGGCGTCAGATCGCTTCTTAGGGGTTGGAGGCCGGGGGATTGGCGGGAGCCGTCTGGCTCTGTCCGCCGACGCTGTGCGGCAGCATCCGGTCGAGGTTCAGCCGCTGGACCGCGACCATCAGCGCGACGGTGAGCACGGCGGTGATGATGGCGGTCAGAACCAGGGCCCCGGTCCCGGGCAGGCGTCCGACCCGG
>Ga0233425_10002651_pt1 | contig 34547 bp, 35 predicted proteins | sample Watercolumn_Towu_2_FD_181712 | JGI IMG/M metagenome (GOLD analysis project Ga0233425, IMG submission 181712) | Freshwater microbial communities from Lake Towuti, South Sulawesi, Indonesia - Watercolumn_Towuti2014_140_MG | ecosystem: Environmental > Aquatic > Freshwater > Lake | place...
CGGCATCGGGCTCGTGCGCACGCAGGTGGGGGACCGCTACGTGTGGGAGGAGATGGACCGGCGCGGCGCGCAGTTCGGCGGCGAGCCGTCGGGCCACGTCATCTTCCGCGAGTACGCGACCACCGGGGACGGCATCCTCACCGCGCTCGAGGTCATGTCGCTCGCCCAGGGCGAGGGCCGGTCGATCGCCGAGCTCGCTGCCGGGATCGAACGCTGGCCGCAGATCCTGCTGAACGTGCGCGTCGCGCGCCGCGCGGAGTGGCTGGACGTCCGGGCGTTCCGCGACGAGTACGAGCGCCTGAAGACCGAGATCGAGAAGGGCGGCGGGCGCGTGAACGTGCGACCCTCGGGGACGGAGCCGGTGCTCCGGATCCTCGTCGAGGCCCGCGCCGAGACCATCGCGTCGTCCACGGCCCGGCGCCTCGCGGCGCTGGCGGAGGAGGTACTGGCCTGATGTGCGGCATCGTCGGATACGTCGGGTCGCGCGATGCGACGCCGCTCCTCGTGAACGGCCTCCGGCGGCTCGAGTACCGCGGCTACGACTCCGCCGGCGTCGCGGTGCAGGAGAACGGGCACCTCGAGGTGCGGCGCGCCGAAGGGAAGCTCGACAACCTCGTGCAGGTCATCGCCCAGCGGCCGGTCTCCGGCCGCAGCGGGATCGGCCACACCCGATGGGCGACGCACGGCCGTCCGAGCGAGCACAACGCGCACCCGCACGTCGATTGCGGCGCCGTGACGGCCGTCATCCACAACGGGATCATCGAGAACTTCGAGGAGCTGAAGGTGCCGCTGGTACGCGCGGGGCACCGTTTCACGTCCGAGACCGACACCGAGGTCGTCGTCCACATGCTCGAGGACGAGCTGAAGCGCGGGCGCTCCCTGGAGGAGGCGGCGCTCGTCGTGGTGCCGCGCCTCGAGGGTGCGGCGGCCCTCGCGTTCGTGTCGACGAAGGATCCCGGCAAGATCGTCGCGGCGCGCGTGAGCAACGCCGGCGGCGTCATCGTCGGCTACGGGAAGGGCGAGAACTACCTCGCGTCCGACATCCCCGCGCTCCTCGACCACACGCGCACCGTCAGCTTCGTCGAGCCCGGGGAGCTCGCCGTCATCACGGCGAACGATGTCCGTTTCCTCGACCGTGGCGGCAACGCCGTCCAGAAGTCGAGGACGACCATCACCTGGGACACCGTCACGGCGGCCAAGGCCGGCTACAAGCACTTCATGTTGAAGGAGATCCACGAGCAGCCGCGCGTGCTCTCCGACACGCTGCTCGGCCGCGTCGACCGCGGGACGGGACGGGTGATCTTCGACGAGGACGTGCGGATCACGGACGACGAGGTGGGGCGCCTGCAGCGGATCACGCTGCTCGGCTGTGGCACCGCGGGCTACGCTGCCCTCGCGGGCAAGTACCTCATCGAGCGCCTCGCGCGCATCCCGTGCGACGTCGAGATCCCGAGCGAATACCGGTACCGCGACCCCGTCGTGTCGCGCGACCAGCTCGTCGTCGCACTGACGCAATCTGGCGAGACGGTCGACACCCTCGCGGCGATGGACGAGGCGAAGCGGCGCGGGGCGCGCCTGCTGACCATCGTGAACGTCATGGGCAGCCAGGCCTCGCGGTCGGCCGACGACGTCATCTACCTGCACGCCGGCCCGGAGATCAGCGTCGCCTCGACCAAGGCCTACACGACGATGCTCGTCGACCTCTACCTCCTCGGCATCTTCCTCGGACAGCGGCGCGGGACGCTCGATCACGCCGCGTCGTCGAAGCTCCTCGCGGAGCTGTTCCACCTGCCGACCCTCGTCGACGCGGTACTTCGCGAAGAGGACAGGGTGAAGGCGCTCGCCTACCGGTACCACCAGGCGCGCGACTTCCTCTACCTCGGTCGGGGGATCAACTACGCGACCGCGCTCGAGGGCGCCCACAAGCTGAAGGAGCTCTCGTACAGCCACGCCGAAGGGACGGCCGCCGGCGAGATGAAGCACGGGATCAACGCGCTCATCGACGAGTCGCTGCCGGTGGTCGCGATCGCGCTGCAGGACGGGACGTACAAGAAGATCCTGTCGAACATCCAGGAGGTCCGCGCGCGCGCCGGCATCGTCATCGCGCTCGCGAGCGACGACGACGAGGAGATCGGGCAGCACGCGGGCGAGGTCATCCGCGTCCCGCGCACGAACGACCTGCTGTCGCCCGCGCTCGCCGTCGTGCCGCTGCACCTGTTCGCGTACCACGTCGCCGACCGGCGCGGCAACGACGTCGACCAGCCGCGCAACCTCGCCAAAGCGGTGACGGTCGAATGACGAACGAGGTCGGGGTCGACATCATTGAGACCGCTCGCATCAGGGGCGTCCTCGAGCGCCACGAAGACCGGTTCCTCGGGCGCGTGTACACGGAGTGGGAGCGCGCGTACTGCCGCCGGAACGTGCTCCACCTCGCGGGCCGCTGGGCGGCGAAAGAGGCCGTGTCGAAGGTGCTCGGGCTCGGCGTGCGCGGCGTCGGCTGGCGGGAGATCGAGATCCTACGGACGCCGCTCGGCCAGCCGACGGTGACGCTGCACGGCCGCGCCGAGCAGCGCCGGCGCGCGCTCGGGCTCACGACACCCTTGTCGGTCTCCATCTCGCACATCCGCGACCTCGCCGTCGCGGTCGCCGTCGGCCTCCGCGCTCCGGCGGGCGGGTAGCGCCCTGGCCGCGCCGAAGCCGGCGCCCCTCACGGCGAAGGCCGTCCGCGCGGTCCTCCGGCCGCTCCCGGACGAGGCGAACAAGGACAGCCGTGGCCGCGTGCTCGTCGTCGGCGGGTCGTCCCGCTATCCGGGCGCCCTCTTGCTCGCGTGCCGCGCGGCGGCGCGCTGCGGCGCGGGGGTCGTGACCGCCGCGAGCCCGCGGACCGTGAGCGAGGCCATCGCGGGGCTCGATCCGAACGTCACGCACCTGCCGCTCGCCGAGTCGCAGCCGGGGCTCGTGGCCGTCGGTGCCGCCGCGCAGGTCGCGCAGCATCTCGGCGAGAAGATCCGCGCGCTCGTCGTCGGGCCCGGTCTCTCGCACGGGACGGGGGCCGACGACTTCGTGCTCGCCATCCTCCGCAACGCGCGCGGGGTCGCGACCGTCATCGACGCCGACGGCCTCAACGCCCTGGCGCGCGCCGCGGAGCGCCCCGTCCCGTTGCCGTCGAAGTGCGTCCTCACGCCGCACGACGGCGAGGCCGCGCGCCTCGCCGGGCAGGTCGTGCCGAAAGGCGCTCAGCGCGTCCCGTTCGCCGAGCGGTTCGCGGCGGAGTGGAAGACGGTCGTCGTCCTCAAGGGACCCGTCACCGTCGTCACCGACGGGAAGCGCACGCTCGTCCACGACGCGCCGAACGCCGCGCTCGGCATCGGCGGATCGGGCGACGCGCTCTCGGGGGCCGTCGGAGCGTTCCTCGCGCGCGGCCTCCTCCCGCTCGCCGCGGCGACGGCCGCGGTGTGGGTGCACGCGCGCGCGGGCGCGCTCCTCGCGGCGGAGATCGGCCAGTCCGGCGCGCTCGCGACCGAGGTCGTCGACGCGCTCCCGCGGGGGCTGAAGGAGATCATCAAAGGCCGATGACGGTCCTGCGCTCGACCGTCGTCGACGTCGATCTCGACGCCATCGCCTGGAATCTCGCGGCGATCGCGCGGGATGGCCGGCGCGTCATCGCGGTCGTGAAGGCGGACGCGTACGGGCACGGGTCCGAGGCGGTCTCGCGCGCGCTCGTCGAGGCGGGGGTCGAGATGCTCGCCGTGTACACCGTCGAGGAGGGCATCGTCCTCCGGAGGGCGGGGATCGATGCTCCGATCCTCGTGCTCGGTAGCGCGACCGGGCCGGCAGAGGCCGGCGCCGTCGTCGAGCACGCGCTCGCGGCCGTCGTGTGGGATATCGAGCGCGCCCGCGCGCTCTCGGCCGCCGCCGCGGCGGCGCGGCGGATGGCGCGCCTGCACTTCAAGGTGGACACCGGCCTCACGCGGCTCGGCGCGCCGCCCGAGGAGACCGCGGCGCGCTACCGCGTCATCCGTGCCCTGCCCGCGGTCGACCTCGACGGCGTCATGACGCACTTCGCGAACGCCGACGCGGCGGACGACACCTTCACGGCGGAGCAGGTCCGACGGTTCGAGGCCGTCGTGCGCGAGTTGCCGGAGCGGCCGCGGCTCGTGCACGCCTCGGCGAGCGCCGGCATCGCGGCCGCTGCAGGCGGCACGTGCAACGCGGTCCGGCCCGGGCTCGCGCTGTACGGCCTGCACGCCGCGCCGCACCTCGCGACCGCGCTCGACCTGCGGCCCGCGCTGCGCTGGTCCTCGCGCGTCCACCGCGTCTCGTCCGTCCCCGCGGGCACGGGCGTCGGCTACGAGCACGCGTATCGCACCACGCGCGCCGCGCGGATCGCGACGGTGCCCGTCGGGTACGGCGACGGGCTCCCGCGCACCGCGCGCGACGCCGACGTGCTCCTGCGCGGGCGGCGCGTGCGCATCGCGCGCCGGGTCGCGATGGACATGTTCATGCTGGACGTCACCGACGTGCCGGACGTCGCCGAGGGTGACGAGGTCGTGCTCATCGGGGAGCAGGGCGGCGCGCGGGTCACGGCCGAGGACCTCGCGGGCGCCTGCGGCACGATCAACTACGAGGTCGTCACGAACCTGCGCCCGCGCGTCCCGCGGCGCTACCTGCGCGGCGGTCGCGTCGTGGCCACGCGTACGCTCGCCGACGGCGTCGTGTGGGCCTGAGATCGCGCGCCGCGCTCGCGGCGGCCCTCGTTCTGGCGGCGTGCATCCCGCTGAACACGCCCGGGCGCAGCCCCGAGGCGTCGCCGAGCGCGAGCCGGAGCGCGTCGCCGGGGGTGTCGCCGAGCGCGAGCGGGCCCGCGGCGGCCGGCGACATGACGGCGGCGCTGCTCGCGAAGCCGATCCCCATCGCGGATCAGTTCGACCTCGTGCGCCGGATGAAGGGCCGCGACGGGGTGCCGGCGAAGGAGTTCGAGCCCGTCCGGACGACGCCACCGAACGAGAGCGTCGGTGCGGCCACCGAGTTCTGGGTCTACGACTTCCAGGCGAAGAAGAACGTGCGCGTCGCCGCCACGCTGCGGCTGCTGACGGCGAACGCGAAGTGGTGGGTCCAGAACGACGTGACGGTGGACGAGCAGCAGCTCGGCCGGAGCGCGCAGTCGTTCCAGGACCGCATCTACCCGACGGACCGGCGGCTCTTCGGGGAGGAGTGGAGCCCGGGGATCGACGGCGACCCCCGCATCAACGTGCTCGTCGCGCGGATCCCGGGAGCCGCGGCGGGGTACTTCTCGGGGAGCGACAGCATGCCGGCCTGGGTGAATGAATTCTCGGCCGAGCGCGAGATGATCTACATGAACTCGCTCGCCGCGCGCATGGGCACGGACAACTTCAACTCCGTGATCGCCCACGAGTTCTGCCACATGATCCAGTTCAACCGGCGCACGCGCACAGCGATCTGGTTCAACGAGGGCCAGGCGCAGCTGTGCGAGCGGGCGAACGGGTACACGAGCGGCTTCGAGGTCCTGTTCCTACGCGCGCCCGACACGCAGCTCGACGCGTGGACCGAGCTCGACGAGGGCGCGGGCCAGCACTACGGCGCGTCGTATTTGTTCCTCGAGTACCTCCGCGCGCGGACCGGCGGCGGCTACGGCTTCATCAACGCGCTCATGACGAAGGGCGTGGACACGGTCGCGGATATCGACACGGCGCTGCGCGCGGCGGGCCACCCGCCGTTCGAGGAGATCCTCGCCGACTGGGTCGCGGCGAACGTGTACGCGGGGCTCGGCATCGCGAACCTCGATCCCAAGTACTCGTATCCCGCCGAGGTACGCCTGCGCGAGACGGCGCGACCGGCGAGCCAGGACCGCCTCGCGATCGGCGGCGACCTGCGCACGTCCGCGCATCCGCAGGCGACGCGCTACGTCGAGCTCCCGCGCGGCGGGCGGTACACCGTCCAGTTCCTCGCGCCCCCGGCGGTCCGCATCCTCCCGACGGCGGCGCACTCGGGGTCCTCCTTCTGGTGGTCGGACCGCGCCGACGGCATGGACAGCGCGATGACGCGCGAGGTCGACCTCACCGGCGTCCGCTCCGCGACGCTCTCGTTCTGGACGTGGTTCGACATCGAGGCCGACTTCGACTACGGCTACGTCGCGGTCTCGACCGACGGCGGCAAGCGCTGGCGGACGCTCGCCACGGCCGCGATGACCGCGAGCGACCCGAACGGGAACAACCTCGGTTCCGGATTCACCGGCCTGTCCGGCGGCGGCAAGGACGCGGTCTGGATCGAGCAGAAGGCGAGCCTTGCCCAGTACGCCGGGAGCAAGGTCCTCCTGCGGTTCGAGCACGTCACCGACGGTGCCCTGAACAAGGGCGGGTTCGCGGTCGACGACATCGAGATCCCCGAGATCGGCTACCGTGACGACGCCGAGGCCGACAACGGCTGGGACGCGAAGGGATTCATCCGATCGACGAACGTCGTCCGCGCAAGGTACGTCGTGCAGGTGCTCAACTTCGGCGCGGTCCCGAAGGTGGATCGCCGCGTCGTCGAGGACGGGGCGGTGGAGCTCGACGTGGAAGGCGGCGAGCGGTCGGCGCCGATCCTCGCGGTGACGCCGCTCGTGCCGCGCTCGACCGAGCCGATCGTGTTCGAAGTGCGAGTGAGGGCGAGGACCTAAGCGGGGGTGGAAGGGGGCGGAGCCCCCTGCGAGGACCAGACCTTTCGGATCAACGCGTCCTGCGCCAGATCCTCGCGCGCCATGGGGTCCGCGCCGCCACGTCGATCGGGCAGCACTTCCTCGTCGACCGCGCCGCGCTCGACGCGATCGTCGAGGCGGCGGAGATCGCGCGCGACGACGATGTCCTCGAGGTCGGCCCCGGTCCCGGCGCGCTCACCCAGCGCCTCGCCGCCGCAGCGCGGTCGGTGACCGCGGTCGAGCTAGACGAGCGCATGATCGCCGTCGCGACCGAGGCGGTCGGCGCGGCACCGCACGTCCGGTTCGTGCGCGCGGACGCGCTGGAGGTGGACCTGTTCGCCGTCGGCCCCCGGCCGACGCGCATCGTCGCCAACCTCCCGTACCAGATCACGTCGCCTCTGCTGCACCGGTTCCTCGCGGACGCGCGGCGGCCGCCGCTCGTCGTGGTGCTCGTGCAGGAGGAGGTCGCCCGGCGCATGGCCGCGACCGAGGAGGACCGCGAGCGCTCGTTCCTCAGCGTGTTCGTGCAGTGCTTCGCGGCGCCGCGCGTCGTCCGGCGTGTGCCGGCGGGCGCGTTCCGGCCGCCGCCGAAGGTCTCGTCCGCGGTCGTCGCGCTGCGGACGCACGCGCGCCCCGCGTTCGCGCCGCTGGCGCAGGCCGCCTTTCTGCGCTTCGTCAGCGACGTCTTCCGCCACCGGCGCAAGCAGCTGCGCGCGGCGCTCGGTCACGAGGCCGCGGTCGACCGCGACCGCGCGACGGCGGCGCTCGCCGCGGTCGGCATCGCGCCGGAGCGCCGTCCCGAGGAGCTGTCGGTGGCGGAGTGGGTGCGGCTCGCGGCCGCGCTCGGGATCCCGGCGGCGTGAACGTCCGCGTCCTCGCGCCGGCGAAGGTGAACCTCACGCTCGAGGTCCTCGGCCGCCGGGCCGACGGCTACCACGATCTCGCGAGCGTCATGGCGACGATCGACCTCTACGACGACGTGCGCGTGGGTCCCGCGCGAGCGCTCGACGTGCGCATCCGTCCGCCCGTCGGCGCGGCGAGGGGCGACGACCTCGCGAGCCGCGCCGTGCGCGCGATCGCCCTCGCCTGCGGGCGCGAGCCGAACGTGCACGTCACGATCCGCAAGCGCATCCCGGTCGCCGCGGGCCTCGGCGGCGGCTCGAGCGACGCGGGCGCCGTGCTCCGCGGCGTGGCGCGCCTGTGGGGCGCGGACGTCGACCTCGTCGGCGTCGCGGCGGGCATCGGATCCGACGTGCCGTTCTTCGCCGCCGGCAGCGCGCTCGCGCGCGTCGGCGGGCGAGGGGAGCGCGTCGAGGCGATCGCGCCCCCCGCGGTCCCGCTCTGGATCGCGCTCGTCACGCTGCCGGTCGGCGTTTCCACGCGCGAGGTGTTCGGCGCGCTCGGGCCTGTGCGAGGCGATGTGCGCGCGACCGACGAGCTCGCGCGCGCGTTCGCGAGCGGGTCGGCCACGCCCGCGGTCCTTCGATCGCTCGCCCGGAACGATCTCACCACCGCGGCCGCGCGCGTCGCGCCGGCCGTCGCCGACGCGATCGCGATCGCGCGCGGTATGGGCGTCGATCTGCACCTCTCCGGGAGCGGGCCGTCGCTCTTCGCGATCGGCGACGATCGCGCACACGCGATCCGCACCTCGCGCGCGCTGCGCCGCGCGGGGCTACGCGCAAGACCGCATCGGATCGGCGCAACGACGAGCGTCCCCGCGGCGCGCAGACCGAGGCGCTGAGGCATGGCCGAAGCGACGAGGTCGAGCACCGCGGGCCGAGCGAAGGGCTTTGCCCTGAGCGAGGTCGGACGCGGGTCGGACGAGCATGCGCTGTCCTCTTACGCTCGGGTCGTGGCGCAGCGGGGCGACATGACGGTCCGCCAGGCGGGCCGAAAGGGCGGCAAGAACACGGCGGACAAGCACGGAGCGGACTTCTATCGCGAGATCGGGCGGCGCGGTGGTGAGGCGCGGAAGGGCCAGCTGGGCCCGGACGGCTACGCGAAGCTCGGGCGGAAGGGCGGTGAGGCCCGCAAGACGCAGCTCGGCCGCACCGGGTACGCCGAGCTCGGTCGCCGCGGAGGCGAGGCCCGAAAGTCGCAGCTCGGCAGCGAAGGCTACGCGGCGCTGGGACGCAGGGGTGGCCGACGCGTGGCGGAGCTCATCCGCCGCGGCAAGCGGCCGAAGAACGGGTCCTCGGAGGCGTAGGACCGCACGCCCCACCTCTTCCGACCCTCGCTCGGGATGAACCCTCGCTCGGGCCCAGGTGCTCGACCTCGTCTTCGCTCGGTCTGCGCTCCTGGGGACGGCTAGGCTATTGAGGTTCCCGTGTTGGGGCGTGGCCAAGTGGTAAGGCAGGGGACTTTGGATCCCCCACCGATGGTTCGAATCCATCCGCCCCAGCAGGGGGCCCCGGTCCGGATCCTGGCGCCCCAGCCGGAGCCTCGGCCGGAATAGACTGGTCTTCTCCGGTGAGCGAAGACCCTTCGGATACCCGCGTGGCTCTCGTCCTGGCGGCCGGGCTCGGCACCCGGATGCGCTCACGGACGTGCAAGGTCCTCCACCAGGCCGCTGGGAAGCCCTTGCTCTCGCACGTGCTCGACGCGGTCGCGGCGCTTCGCGCGCGGACCGTCGTCGTCCTCTCGCGGGAGAGCGAGCCGGCACGCGCCGTCGTCCCGGACGGCGTGCCCGTCGTCATCCAGGAGCCGCCGCTCGGCACGGGTGACGCCGTGCGGGTCGCGCTCGCGGCCATCCCGGACCGATCCGGGCGGTGCTTCATCGTCTACGGCGACACGGCCCTCGTGCGGCCCGCGACGCTCGAGCGGCTCGCCGGGCAGCTCGACGAGCGCGGCGCCGTCCTCGCCATCCTCACGGGGAACGTCGGGACGGACAACGCCTACGGCCGCATCGTGCGCGGCACCGGCGGCGACGTCGACCGGATCGTCGAGGTGCGCCTCGCGACGACGGCGGAGCGCGCCATCCCCGAGTCGAACTTCGGCGCGTACGCCGCGGACCTCGCGTGGCTGCGGGCGGCGGCGCCAACGCTGCGCGCGAACGAGACCGGCGAGGTCTTCCTCACCGACCTCGTGAAGGTCGCGCGGGACGCGGGCCGGACGGTCGCGGCGCTCCGCGTTGACGACCCGTCCGAGGGCCACGGGGTGAACACACGGGCGGACCTCGCGGTCGCCGACGGGGTCCTGCGGCAGCGGATCCGGGAGCGCCACATGGAGAACGGCGTCACGTTCGTCGATCCCGCCTCGTCGAGCGTCGACGCCGACGTCGAGATCGCCGCCGACGCGACGATCGACCGGGGCACGATCCTCGAGGGCCGGACGCGCATCGGCGCGGGCTCACGCATCGGGCCGTACTCGATCGTGCGCGACAGCGACGTCGGCGAGCGCTGCCGCGTCGAGGCGTCGATGGTCGAGGGCGCGACGCTCGAGGACGACGTGCGCATCGGTCCGTTCTCCCACCTGCGCCCCGGCGCGTACCTCGAGCGCGGCGTCGAGGTGGGGAACTACGGCGAGGTGAAGGCGAGCCGCCTCGGCGCGGGCACGAAGATGCACCACTTCTCGTACGTCGGGGACGCCGCGCTCGGGAGGGGCGTGAACGTCGGCGCGGGCACGATCACGCTGAACTACGACGGCGCGCAGAAGCACCGCACCGAGGTCGGCGACGACGCGTTCATCGGCTCCGACACCTTGCTGCGCGCTCCGGTCAAGGTCGGTGCGGGCGCAGCCACCGGCGCGGGCGCGGTCGTCACGAAGGACGTCCCGCCCGGGATGCTCGCGGTCGGCATGCCGGCGCGCGCGATCAAGAAGTACGTGCGACCGGCGAAGAAGAAGGCCTGATGGACGACGTCCTCACGCGCCTGCTCCTCGCGGAGGTCGTCCTCGTGGTCTTCCTCGGGGTGCTCTCGGCGAGCGAGACCGCCATCCACGCCGTGCGCCGGCCGCACCTTCTCGAGGAGCTCGAGGAGCGCGGGCGGCGCGGGCGGATCGCCCGCGTGATCGGCGAGCGCTCGGTGCAGTACCTCTCCGCGCTCCAGGTCATGGAGTTCCTCGTCGTGTTCGCCTACTCGGCCATCGCGGCGGCGTACGTCGCGCCGCGGCTCGCGGAGGTCCTCTCGTTCGTCGGCGTCCGCACGACGATCGGCGACGTCGCGGCCGTCGTGTTCACGGTGGTCGGCGCGTCGGCGGTCGCGCTGCTCTTCGGGCTCTTCGTGCCGCGCGCGATCGGCGCGCGCTACTCGTCGGCCGTCCTCCTCGCGCTCGCCACGCCCATCGAGGCGGTGAGCTGGTCGACACGGCCGATCGTCGCGGTGCTGTGGGGAATGACGAGCCTGCTCACGAGGCCGTTCGGCGCGACGCCGCAGCCGACCGTGAGCGAGGACGAGATCCGCGCCCTCGTCGAGACCGGCGAGGAGCAGGGCGTCCTGCACGAGCAGGAGCGCGACATGATCCAGGGGATCTTCGACCTCGGGAACAAGCACGTGCACGACGTCATGGTCCCGCGCACGGACATCCGCGCCCTCGACGCAGACACGCCGGGCTCGCTCGTCCTCTCTCAGGTGAGCGCGATCGGGCACTCGCGCGTCCCGGTGTACGAGGGCACGCCCGACCAGATCATCGGGATCCTGTACGCGAAGGACCTCTTCCGCCGTCTCGCCCACGGCGAGAAGGACGTCTCCCTGCGGGACGGCCTCCGCCCGGCGCACTTCGTCCCCGAGACGAAGCGCGTCGACGAGCTCCTGCGGGAGATGCAGCGCAACAAGCTGCACATGGCCATCGTCGTGGACGAGTACGGCGGCACCGCGGGCCTCGTGACGATCGAGGATCTCATCGAGGAGATCGTCGGCGAGATCCGCGACGAGTACGAGGCCGAGCAGGAGCTCGTCACCCCGGTGTCCGAGAACGAGGCGCTCATGGACGGCCGCGTCCCCTTCGACGACGTCCGGGAGACGTTCGGCCTGGAGCTCGGACCGTCGGAGGACTACGACACGTTGGGCGGGTACATCGTCCACGAGCTCGGCCGCCTGCCGAAGCCGGGCGAGGAGGTGCGGACCGACGGCGTGCGCTTCGTCGTCGAGACGGTCGAGGGCCGCCGGATCCGGCGCGTGCGGGTCGCGCGGGAGGTCGGCGCGCCCGACGCCGAGGCCGTCGAGCGGTGAGCGCGCTTCGCGCACAGGGGCCCCTACCCCTGGGACCCGGTGACGAGGACCTCATCCGCGTCGCGGCCCTCGCGCGCGAGCGGGCGTACGCGCCGTACTCGAAGTACAGGGTCGGCGCGGCGGTCCGCACGAAGCGCAACAAGATCCACAGCGGCGGGAACGTCGAGAACGCGTCGTACGGCCTCACGATCTGCGCCGAGCGGTGCGCCGTCTTCGCGGCGGTCGCCGCGGGCGACACGAAGGACTACGACGCGATCGCGGTCGTGTCCGGCGGGGACGTGCTCCCGTCGCCGTGCGGCGCGTGCCGGCAGGTGCTCCACGAGTTCTCGCCGGGCACCCGCGTCATCCTCGCGACGACGACGGGCCGGCGGAAGGTCACGACCCTCCTGGAGCTGCTGCCCGACGCGTTCGGGCCGGAGCGCCTCGGCTCCTAGCGGCCCGGCGTCAGCGCGTCCGTCAGCGTGCGGTAGAAGCGCGAGGCGTTGACCATGCGCAACTCGTCGAGGCCCGCCGAGATCGTCTGCTCCGAGTGCTCGCCGGCGGTCTCGATGAAGATCACGCCGTAGTCGCGGATGAGCGAGAGCGGGAACGGCCGTGACAGGCTCGCGTCCTGGACCCGCTCGAGCAGCACCGCGGCCTGGTGCCGGTTCAGCACGCCCCAGCGCGCGACGACCCGCCGGTCGGTGAGGATGAACCACCGGCTGCGCCACGGGACCCACGTGATGAACAGGAACAGGCCGACGACGAGGAAGGCGACCGTGCCGATGGCCGAGACGAGCGCGTCGGCGAGGCCGGCGCCGTACAGCGCGAGGCCGCCGAGGATCAGCCAGATGAGCACGAGCGGCTCCCACAGGAACAGCGGGTGCGTGGCGAGGAGGACGCGCTTCTCCGGCTCGAGGATGACGTCGCCCGGCACCTTGATATGCGTGGCGGCGCTCACTGGCGCCGCATGTTAGGCGGTCGCCGGGGCCTCGCTCGGCGCGCCCGTGGCGGTACCGATGAGCCGCTCGAGGAGGCGCAGCGCATCCGCGCTCGGGGCGCGGTCGCGGACGGCGCGGAGCTCGTGCAGCGCGCGCTCGCGGTGGATGCCGATCTCGCGCTCGATGAGGTCGCGGACGCGCAGGTCGTCGAGGACGTCGCGCACGCGGTCGACCGTCTCCGGCGGGAGGGGCGCCGGGGCCGCGTACAGCTCTTCGAGCGTCGCTCGAACGCGAGGACCACGGGGAGGGTCTTCTTCCGTTTCGTGATGTCGTTCATCTCGATCTTGCCGGTCCGCTCCGTCGTCGCCCAGATCCCGAGGAGGTCGTCGTGGGCTTGGAAGGCCTGCCCGAAGTCGGCGCCGAAGCGCACGAGCGCCTCACGCACCTCGGCCTGGGCGCCGCCGAGGACCGCCGCGCCCTCGGCGGCCGCCGAGAACAGGGCGCCCGTCTTCTTCGCGACCATGCCCCGGTGCCGCTCGGCGGTGACGTCCGTGCGCGATTCGAAGCTGATGTCGAGGAACTGGCCCTCGCACACCTGCACGCACGCCGCGTCGAGCAGGCGCGCGAACTCGAGGACGCGGTCGGCCGCGATCCCGCGCGAGGTCAGCCGGTGCACGGCGAGCCGCGAGGCCGCGTACATGCCGTCGCCCGCGTTGATGGCCTGCGGCACGCCCCACACGGACCAGACCGTCGGCCGATGCCGGCGCGTCGGGTCCTGGTCCTCGATGTCGTCGTGGATGAGCGTGAAGTTGTGGAGGAGCTCGATGGCCGCCGCGGCCGGGAGCGCCGGTCGGAGGTCGGCGGCGAGCGACTCGTAAAGCAGGACGAGGATGAGCGGGCGGAGGCGCTTGCCCGAGCCGACCTGCTCGGAGACGTCGAGGCCGAGGTGGTACAGCATCATGCCGTAGAAGGGCTGGAGCACCGGTTCCGCCTGCGCGAGGACCGCGCGGATCTCTTCGTCGATCGCGCTCTGGCGGGGGGCGAGTTCCGCTCGGGTCATGCCCACCTCTCCGGATGATACGAACGTCGGGCCCCTAACATCTCCGCGGATGGGATCCCGCACATACCGGGCCGAGGCCATCGTGCTCAAGACGCTCGATCTCGGCGAGGCCGATCGCATCCTCACGCTGCTCACGCGCCACCTCGGCAAGGTGAAGGTCGTGGCGAAAGGCATCCGCCGGCCGACGAGCCGGCTCGCCGGCTACGCGGAACCGCTCTCGCACGCGACGTACCAGCTCGCGCGCGGGCGCGAGCTCGACGTCCTCACCGGTGCTGAGCCGCGGTCCACGTACCGAGCGCTGCGCGAGGATCTCGACCGCATCGCCGCGGGCTGGTACATCGCGGAGATCGCCGACCGTTCCACGGCGGAGCATGCGCCGGCGGCGGCCGTGTTCGACCTCGTCGAGACCGCGCTGCGCCACCTCGAGGCGGGCCACGCGCCGGCGCTCGTGTGTCGCTGGTCGGACCTGCACCTCCTCGACCGCACCGGCTTCCGGCCGGAGCTCATCGTCTGCTCGAGGTGCGGCGGACCCCTGCACGAGGGGACGAACGCATGGAGCCCGCTCGACGGCGGCGCGGTGTGCCCGCGCTGCATCGACAGCTCCGTGGCCGGGCTCCCCGCGCTCTCGCTCCGAGCCCTGAAGTCGCTCCGCTACCTCCTCACGAGCGACTTCGCCGCGGCATCGCGGCTGCGTGTGGACGAGATCCTCGAGCGCGAGCTCGAGCGGCACCTGCGCGCGTTCCTCCACTACGTCCTCGACCGCGAGATCGCGTCCGCGCGTCTCATGGACGAGCTCGCACGGCTCAAGTCCGACCTTCGATCGGGCGGAGCCCTCCCTCAGGCCCGGGTGCTCGACCTCGCCCCTTCGGCGTCCGCCTCAGCGTCTCGGTCTGCGCGCCCGGGGGACGATTGGATCTAGCGGAGAAGATCTCATCCCTCGCGAAGCGGCGGGGGTTCGTCTACCCCTCGAGCGAGATCTACGGCGGGGCCGGCTCGACGTGGGACTTCGGGCCGCTCGGCGTCGAGCTGAAGAACAACGTGAAGCGCGCCTGGTGGCGCGCGATGGTCCAGCTGCGCGACGACGTCGTCGGCCTCGACGCGGCGATCCTCATGCACCCGCGGGTGTGGGAGGCGTCGGGGCACGTCGAGAACTTCATCGACCCGCTCGTCGACTGCAAGAGCTGCAAGCACCGCTTCCGTATCGACGAGCTCCCCGACGGGGAGCGGCTCATCGACGCGTGGCGCGCCGGCAGCGTCGACCTCTCCTCCGTCGCGTGCCCGAGCTGCGGGCAGAAGCAGCTCACGGTGCCCCGCAAGTTCAACCTCATGTTCAAGACGCACGTCGGGCCGGTCGAGGACTCGGCCTCGGTCGCGTGGCTCCGTCCGGAGACGGCGCAGGGCATCTACGTCGACTTCGAGAACGTCCAGCAGAGCGCGCGCCGCCGGATCCCCTTCGGCATCGCGCAGATCGGCAAGGCCTTCCGCAACGAGATCACGCCTGGCAACTTCCTCTACCGGTCGCTCGAGTTCGAGCAGATGGAGATGCAGTACTTCGTCCGGCCCGACGACGCGGCGGCACGCTTCGAGGAGTGGAAGGCCGAGCGCATGCGCTGGTACGTGTCGCTCGGCATCCCGCAGGAGAAGCTGCGCTTCCGCCCGCACGCCCACAGCGAGCTCGCGCACTACGCGAAGGAGGCGGTCGACATCGAGTTCGCGTACCCGTTCGGCTGGAAGGAGCTCGAGGGGATCCACAACAGGGGCGACTGGGACCTGCGCCGGCACAGCGGGTACAGCGGGAAGGACCTCGCGTACTTCGACGACCTGACGAACGAGCGGTTCATCCCGAACGTCGTCGAGACCTCGGGCGGCGCGGACCGCGGGACGTACGCGTTCCTCCTCGCGGCCTACGACGACGAGCCGGACAAGGAGGGCATCCGCACCGTGCTGCGCCTCGATGCGGCGCTCGCGCCGATCAAGGTCGCCGTGCTGCCGCTCTCCAAGAACGAGAAGCTCACCCCGCTGGCCCGCGAGGTGCACGCCGCCGTCCGTCCGCACTTCATGACGACGTACGACGAGACGCAGGCGATCGGCCGCCGCTACCGCCGTCAGGACGAGATCGGGACGCCGTACTGCGTGACCATCGACTTCGACTCGCTGGAGGATCGGGCGGTCACCATCCGCGACCGCGACACGATGGCGCAGGAGCGCGTGCCGATCGCCGAGCTGGTCGATCGCTTGCGGGAGCGCCTCCCGCCTTGTTAGCGATCTACGCGCGAAGACGCATCAAGAGGTTGCGCATCGGGTGGAGCGTGCGGTCGAACGGGTTGAGGACGAGGCCGAGCTCCTCCAGGGTCACGACGCCGAGCAGCGCGACGTCGCCGGGCTCCCCGAGGATCACCGGTGTCGTCGTCTCGCCGAACGGAAGGGTCAGAACGCATTCGGAGACTCCGCGCTCGATCTTCGTCCCGTCGGCGAGGCTGAATCGCTCCGTACGCTTTGGTCGGAGGCCGAGCCGCTGCCAGACGTCGCGGGGGAGGAGCGAGTAGCCCGCTCCGCTGTCCACGAGGAAGGTGACCTCGACGCTGTCGCCGCTCGGGCCCGCGACACGCCCGGTGATCTCAGTGGCCCCCACGGCCTCGTTGTCGGCCATGACTTGCATCATGCCATCAGCAAGGTCGGTCGGCGCTCGACGTCGCCACCCGGCCACCCTGGATAGGATCGCTTCCAGGAGGCGCCCACTGCGACGCACGTTCGAGATCGGGGCCGAGCCGCGCGGGCGCACGTACCACGACCTGCTCTACCGCTCGTTCCCCTGGTGCGCCGAACTCTGGCTCGTGGTCGTCCCGCTGCCCGGCGGCGGCGATCCGCTCCTGCCGCGCGCGCGAGGTGCTACGCGAGCTCGAGCCCTACGTCGTGTCGGCGAGCGACGAGCGCGGGTGGCCCGGGACGAGGCTCGACGAGGGGACCGGCCGCGTGCACCGCTATCGGCTCCATCCGGAGGTGCTCGACGTCGTCGCCGCGGCGACGGAGCACTTGTACGGCTGGCGCCACCCCGACCTTCCGCAGGACATCGCGCTCGTCCGGGGCGACGGGTCGCCCTTCCTCACGACCGTGACGAACGAGAAATGGGGGAGCCTCGCCCTCGACGAGGACGAGCGCCGCACCCTCGACGGCGAGCTGCCGGAGCTCTGCCTCCGCGACCTCTGGGGCTAGGCGACCTCTCGATCGCTCCATAGACTCGCGCCGCACCGGGGATGGGGAAGGTGACGCGTCACGCTGTCGCGGTAGGCATGGTCGTCGTCCTCGCGGGCGCGTGCACGACCGTCTCTCCTCCATCGAGCCCGCCGGCCGCGACCCTCGCCGCCTCGCCCGAGCCCGCGGCCTCGACCGCGAGCAGCGAGTGGTCCGTTATCCCGGCCGCCGAGCTGAACCGCCTCGTCCTCGGCTGCCTGAACGGCGTCGAGGTGATGGGGGACAAGGCGGTCGTCCGGAATGCGGGCGACGGCTTCGTTGGCGGACCGACCCGCCTGCGTCCGTGGATCGAGGCACGCGGCGACTTCGGGATCTCGGCGACGGTCGGTGGCGATACGGACCAGCCGGCGGACCTCGCGCTGTACGGGGCGCTCCCAACGGGCACCGAATTCTGGCAAGGCGTGAAGCGTCTCGACATCGGCCTGCGCGGCGACAGGCTCGTCGTCTCATACCTCACCGGCGAGAAGCGCGACGCGACCGCCACGAGGTTCACGGTCCCCGGCCTGTCGCGTCCGTCGAAGGTCGGCGTGCGCAAGGTCGGGCCCGACCTCGTCTTCCAGGTAGCGGGAGCGGAGGTCGGGCGCATCCCCGATCCCGGGCTCTTCGGCTCAGGCGTCGTGCACCTCGGGGTGAACGTCGGACCGAAGACGACCATGACGATCGCCGACGTCGCCGTCGAAACGCCGCCACAGGGCGCCGGCTCCGTCGCGGTCGTCCCGGGCTTCCTCGATCCGCCCGCCCCGGGCACGTCACTGCGGTCGCTCGCGGCCGCCCGTTCGTTCCGCATCGGCGCGTTCCACGACGCCATCGGAAGCGATCCGAACGTGTACGGGTTCCTGGCCGACCCCGTGTCACGGCGCACCCTTGCTCGCGAGTACAACCACCTCACGGTGCCCGTGTGGATGTCGAGCTGGTCGAGCCGTGACCGCCACGACTTCTGCGTACCAGACGCGATGGTGGCGTTCGGTCGCGCGCACGGGATGGAGATGCGGGCCCAGACGCTCGTCTACGGCAGGCCGAAGTGGCTCACCGAGACGACGTTCTCCCGAGACCAGCTCCTCGAGTGGGTGCGCGCGCACATCGTCATGGTCATGGGCCGGTACCGCGGACAGATCCGGTCCTGGGAGGTCGCGAACGAGCTGTTCGACTTCCAGCCGAAGGACTGCAAGCTACAGACGAAGGACGGCGGCGAGAACACTGCGTTCTGGGTGAGGACCCTCGGGACCGACTGGGTCGACAAGGTCTTCCGTTGGGCGCGCGAGGCGGAGCCGCAGGCTCGCCTCTGGTACAACGAGAACCGCGCCGAAGGGCTCGGGGTCAAGTCCGACTGCGTGTACGCGATGGTGAAGGGGATGAAGGAGCGCGGTGTCCCGGTCGATGGTGTCGGGATGCAGTCCCACTTCATCATCCCCGAGGCCAGGCGCGAGGCCTGGAACGTTCCGCCGCCCATGGAGAGCGTCGCCGCCAACATGAAGCGCTACGCCGAGCTGGGTCTATCGGTGCAGGTCACGGAGATCGACGTCAAGGTGGGGAGGGACGCGGGAGCGGCCGAGCTCGCCTCGCAGGCGAAGGTGTATGGCGACATGCTGCGGACCTGTCTCGCGGCTCCGAACTGCACGGCGTTCACGAGCTGGGGCGTTTCGGACAAGTACGGCTGGGCCCGGAGCCCGCTGCAGGACCAGCCCTGGGAGAAGCCGCTGCCCTTCGACGACGCGTTCCGCCCGAAGCCGGCCTACACCGCGATGCGCGAGGCGCTGCGGAACTAGCGAGCGGTCGCCGCCTCGAGCGGGCTCGTGCACCGGAGCGAGCGCGAGCGGTCAGGAAGTGCGCGCCTCGCTGCGGTCTAGTGGCGGCGCTGGGCCTCGCGCTCGTCCAACGGTTCGTCGCCGAGGAGCCGGCGGCCGAAACCCTGCGCGAGGGTGGTCATGAGCGCGGCGAGCGCGGCGGAGGCCGCACCGTACGCAGCCTCCTTCGGGCCGGTCTTCTTGACGTGGGCCATCTCCTTCGCCAGCTGCTTGCGGAACTCCCTGCGCGCGCTGCCCTTCATCCTGTCGATGCGGCCGCCGAAGCCGTCGAGGATGGCGTCGAGGAGCACGCTCTTCTGCCGCGCGTCCCGCGCGCGCCTCATGAACCCGACGACGACCGCGCCGGCGAGCGACGCGAGCGACCCCGCGACGGCGAGAGGCTGACGGCGCACGAGGTTGCGCGGGTCGACGTCCTCGCGCACGCGAGCGACGAGCGCGTCGACGTCGCGGCCGATCGTGGCGCGGAGCAGGGTCAGCTCTCGCTCTGTCCGAGCAGACGGGCTTTCGCCCACGACACCGTCTCCTTCATTTGCGCGATGGAGCGCGTCGGACCGCGGAGCTCGAGCGACCTGTAGCCGCGCCAGCCGAGGATGCCCGCGCAGAGCGCGAGCAGCAGCGTGACGACGAGCGCGGCGACCGGGAGCGGGAGCCAGATGGCCACGACCGCGACGAGGAGGATGACGGACGAGACGAGGAAGAGGAGCCCGAGCACGAGCGCGACGGCGAACAGCTTGACCGCGCCGAGGTTCGCCTGGACGATCTCGGCGATCTCCTGCTTCGGCAGCTCGATCTGCTTGAGGATGAGCGCGCGGACGTTGTCGCGGATCCGTCCGACGAGCGTGCTGTAACCGGGTCGTTCGTCCATCAGCGACGCGACGCTATCACCTGGCGCACCGCGACCATCCGAGCGGTTCGCTACGCTCACCGGGGACCCCTGCCCCCACTACCAGAGTGCGTTCGTCCACGAGCCTGGAAGGAGGCCTCTCCATGGCCACTGTGACCCCCGCCGCGCCCGCCACCGGACGGCCCGCGAAGAAGAAGTGGGTCTACCTCTTCACCGCCGGCAAGGCCGAGGGCAGCGCGTCGATGCGCGCACTGCTCGGCGGCAAGGGCGCCGGCCTCGCGGAGATGACGAACGCCGGGCTGCCCGTGCCACCGGGATTCACGATCACCACCGAGGCCTGCAACGCCTACTTCGCGGCGGGCGAGCGGTTCCCCGAGGGCCTCTGGGAGCAGGCGCAGGGTGGCCTGGCGGCCGTGGAGCGCGAGACCGGGAAGCGGCTCGGCGACACGAAGGACCCGCTCCTCGTGTCGGTCCGCTCCGGGGCGCAGATGTCGATGCCTGGCATGATGGACACGGTCCTCAACCTCGGCCTCAACGACGAGGCGCGGACCGGCCTCGCGAAGCTGACCGGCAACGAGCGGTTCGCGTGGGACGCCTACCGCCGGTTCATCCAGATGTTCGGGCGGATCGTCCTCGACATCGACGGCGCGAAGTTCGACCACGCGCTCGAGGCGGCGAAGAAGAAGGCGCGCGCGAAGCAGGACACCGACCTCACCGCCGAGCAGCTCCGCGGGGTCGTCGAGGCGTACCGCACGATCGTCCGCAAGGAGAAGGGGCGCGACTTCCCGAGCGATCCGACGGAGCAGCTGCGGCTCGCGATCGAGGCCGTGTTCCGCTCATGGTCCGGCAAAAGGGCGGTCGACTATCGAAAGGTGAACAAGATCCCGGACGACCTCGGCACGGCGGTCTCCGTGGTGACGATGGTCTTCGGGAACATGGGCAACGATTCCGGGACGGGCGTCGCGTTCACGCGCGATCCGAACACCGGCGAGCGCGCCATCTTCGGCGAGTACCTCCTGAACGCGCAGGGCGAGGATGTGGTCGCGGGCATCCGCACGCCGCGCAAGCTCGCCGAGCTCGAGCGCGAGCTGCCGCAGGCGTACCGCCAGTTCACCGAGATCGCGCAGCGCCTCGAGAAGCACTACCGCGACGTGCAGGATCTCGAGTTCACGATCGAGCGCGGGAAGCTCTACATGCTGCAGACCCGCAGCGCGAAGCGCACCGCGCGGGCAGCGATCCGCATCGCGGTCGAGATGGTCCGCGAGGGGATCATCGACCGGAAGGAGGCCGTGCGGCGGGTCGAGCCCGTGCACGTGGACCAGCTCCTCCTCCCGCGGTTTGACGAGAAGGCGGTCGAGAAGGCGCGAACGGAGGGCCGCTACCTCGGGAAGGGCCTGAACGCGTCGCCCGGCGCGGCGACCGGCCGCGCGGTGTTCGAGGCCGACCGCGCAGTCGAGCTGCGCGGCAAGGGGCAGACCGTGCTGCTCGTCCGTCCCGAGACGTCGCCGGACGACTTCCACGGCATGGTCGCGGCCGCCGGGATCCTCACCTCGCGTGGCGGCTCGACGAGCCATGCGGCGGTCGTTGCGCGTGGCCTCGGCCTGCCGTGCGTCGTCGGGATGGGCGAGCTCCAGGTCGACCTCGCGAAGCGCACGCTGAAGGTCGGGACGACGTCGCTGAAGGAAGGCGAGATGATCTCGATCGACGGGACGACCGGCGAGGTCTTCCTCGGCGCGCTGCCGACGACCGCCGCCGACTACGACAAGGAGAAGGACCTCCACCAGGTCCTCGCCTGGGCCGACGCGATCCGCACCCTCGGCGTGTGGGTGAACGCCGACACGCCGGACGAGTGCCGGCGCGCGCGGACGTTCGGCGCGGAAGGCGTCGGCCTCGCCCGGACGGAGCACATGTTCCGCGAGGCCGAGCGGCTCCCGTACGTGCAGGCGATGATCCTCGCCGCGGACGAGAAGGAGCGCCGGAGGCACCTGAAGAAGCTGGAGACCTTCCAGACGCGCGACTTCCGCGCGATCTTCGAGGCGATGGACGGCCTCCCCGTCGTCGTTCGCCTCATCGACCCGCCGCTCCACGAGTTCCTGCGCGAGATCGACGTCAAGGAGCTCGCGCGCATCACCGGCCTGTCGCCGGCGAAGGCGCGCACGCACGTCGCGACCCGCCGGGCGCAGCTCGAGGAGGAGAACCCGATGCTCGGGCTGCGCGGGTGCCGGCTCCTGCTCGTGTTCCCGGAGATCCTCGAGATGCAGGTCCGCGCCATCCTCGGCGGCGCCGCCGACGTGGCGAAGAAGGGGGTCGTGGCGAAACCCGAGATCATGATGCCGCTCGTCGGCACGATGGGGGAGCTCATCCGCCTGCACGAGCAGGTCATGGCGACGGCGGCGCAGGTCGAGAAGGAGCGCGCGACGAAGGTCCCGTTCAAGTTCGGGACCATGATCGAGATCCCGCGCGCGTGCGTCATCGCGGACGACATCGCGAAGCGCGCCGAGTTCTTCTCGTTCGGGACGAACGACCTCACGCAGACGGTCCTCGGGATCTCGCGCGACGACGCGCAGAAGTCCTTCCTCACCCGGTACGTGGAGGAGAAGATCATACCGACCGACCCCTTCGTCAGCCTCGATCAGGACGGCGTCGGCGCGATGGTCCGCATGGGCGTCGAGCGCGGCCGCAGGACGCGCCCGGACCTGAAGATCGGCATCTGCGGCGAGCACGGCGGCGACCCCGCGTCGATCGACTTCTTCCACCGCGCCGGACTGACGTACGTGTCGCCGTCGACGTTCCGGGTCCCGAGCGCGCGGCTCGCGGCCGCGCAGGCGGCACTGACGCACATGGGCTCCCGCGCGACCGGAGGGAGCGCAGGGACGGAACGGGACCGCTGATGCCGGGACGCGACTTCCTGCAGATCCCCGGGCCGACGAACATCCCGGACCGGGTCCTGCGCGCGATGGACCGGCCGATCGTCGACCATCGCGGACCGGAGTTCGGCGCGTTCGTTCGCGGCCTGCTCCCGGACGTCGCAACGGTGTTCGGGACGCGGCAGGGGAAGGTCGTCATCTTCCCGACGTCCGGCACCGGCGCGTGGGAGGTGTCGCTCGTGAACACGCTCGCGCCGGGGGACCGCGTCCTCACGTTCGAGCACGGGCACTTCGCGGATCTGTTCGCGCGCTCGGCGGAGAACCTCGGCCTCCGCGTCGAACAGGTCCCGGCCGACTGGCGACGGCCCATCCCGGCGCACGTTGTCGAGGACGTGCTGCGTCGCCATGGCGACATGCGCGCGGTGCTCGTCGTCCACAACGAGACCTCCACCGGTGTCCGCAACGACATCGACGAGATCCGCCGCGCGATGGACGCCGCCGGCAGCGACGCGCTGCTCATCGTCGACACCGTGAGCAGCCTCGCGAGCACGGAGTTCCGCTTCGACGAGTGGCGCGTCGACGTCGCGCTCACCGGCAGCCAGAAGGGCCTCATGCTCCCGCCCGGTCTCGGCCTGCTGTGCATCGGTCCGCGCGCGCTCGCCGCGAGCGAGCGCGGCGGGAGCCCGCGGTCGTTCTTCGACTGGCAGCCGGTCCTGCGCGACAACGAGGCGGGCTTCTTCCCGTACACGCCGGCGACGCTGACGCTCTACGGCCTGCGCGCGGCGCTCGACATGCTGTTCGAGGAGGGGCTGCCGAACGTGTTTGCGCGGCACCGGCGGCTCGCGTCCGCGGTGCGCGCGGCGGCCGCGGCGTGGGGGCTCGAGACCTACTGCCTGGATGCGGACGCGTGCTCCGACACGGTCACCGGCGTGGTCACGCCGGAACGGCTCGACAGCGGCGACGTGATCCGCACCGCACGCGAGCGCTTCGGGCTCTCGCTCGGCGTCGGGCTCGGGAAGGTGAAGGGCAAGCTGTTCCGCATCGGCCACCTCGGCGCGCTGAACGAGCTCGAGGTCATCGGCACGATCGGCGGCGTCGAGATGGCGCTCGCTGAGCGCGGCGTCCCGGTGACGCTCGGGAGCGGCGCCGCCGCGGCGGAGAAGGCGCTCGTCGTCCGAGAACGCGTGACGGCCTAGAGGGCCTTCTCGGCGAGCTCCAGCACCGACCGCTCCGTGATCGGATCGACGACGAGGATGGCCTCGTCCGCGCCGGCGTCGGCGAGCGCGCGGAGGTGCCCGCGGAGGTCTTCCGGCTGGACCGCCTTCGCCTCGTGGCGGCGCTCGCCGCCCGCGCCGAACGCGACGAGGACACACGCGCTCCGCTGGACCTCACGCGGCGGGCGGGCCACCTGGAGGCAGACGGCGTCCACGATCGTGCTCTGGGACGCGAAACCGGCCGCGGTGTTGCCGTAGTCCGCGTACCACGCGTTCCACGCGTCGACGTGCGGCAACGCGATCGACAGCATCCGTCGCCCCACCGTGCCGACGAGCAGCGGCACCCGGCGGGCGGGACGAGGGAGGAGGACCGCGTCCTCGAGGCGGTGGTAGCGCCCGTCGAACGTCACGCGATCGCCGGCCAGCAGGCGGCGCACGATCTCGAACGCCTCCTCGAACCGCGAGACGAGCCGTTCGGGCGGGTAGCCGAACGCGCGGAGGTCGTCTTCGTTCCAGCCCGCGCCGAGCCCGAGCACGTGCCGTCCGCCGCTCACCTCGTCGACGGATGCGGCCATCCGCGCGAGGACGCCGGGCGGGTGGAACGCGGTCGACGCCACGAGGGGGCCGAGCGTCACGCGCGACGTGATCGCCGCCAGCGCGGCAAGCTGCGTCCAGACGTCCCACGGCCCGCGCTCGCGTCCGGCGTCGCGGTAGAGCATGTGGTCGCCGAGCCAGACGGAGTCGTAGCCGGCGCGCTCGGCGGCACGAGCGATCGCGGCGACCTCCGGCCACCGGACCTCGCGCTCCACCTCGGGCAGCTGGATGCCGACGCGCATCGCGGCGGAATGTATAGCCGATCTAGGCTGTATCGCGATGGCGACGCAGACGAAGATGACCGCGGCGCTCTCGCGCACACGCCAGGTGACGGCGCTGCGCATCCGCGAGCGGCTCGAGCGGAGCGAGGACGGCGCCCTCGAGCCGCAGGCGACGCGGTCGACCCAGGCGACGCGCGACCAGCCGGAGGAGCCGTCGCCAACACGAACGGCGTTCCAGGTCGACCGGGACCGGGTCATCCACAGCAAGCCGTTCCGCCGCACAAAACACAAGACGCAGGTGTTCCTCGCGCCGATCGGCGACCACTACCGCACGCGTCTCACGCACATCCTCGAGGTGAGCCAGATCGGCCGGTCGATCGCGCTCGCGCTCGGCCTCAATCAAGACCTGGTCGAAGCCATGGCGCTCGGACACGATATCGGCCACACACCGTTCGGCCACATCGGCGAGGAGCTCCTCGCGAAGTTCCTGCCCGAGGGGTTCCGGCACAACCAGCAGAGCGTGCGGATCGTCGAGAAGCTCGAGAAGGGCGGGAAGGGCCTGAACCTCACGACGCAGACGCGAGACGGGATCCTCAAGCACAGCGCCCCGACGACGGGCGGCCTCGAGACCGCCGCGTGGGGCGAGCCCGAGACGCCGGAAGGCTGGGCGGTCCGCTACGCCGACAAGATCGCCTATCTTCACCACGACGTCGACGATGCGGTGCGCGCGGGGATCATCGATGACGAGGACATCCCGACAGAGGTCCGCGCGTCGCTCGGCGGCACGCGCGAGGAGCGGCTCGACACGATGATCTACGACGTCATCGTCACGAGCTTCGGGAAGCCGAAGCTGACGATGAGCGGCGAGGTCCTGGACGCGACGAACGCGCTGCGCACGTTCATGTTCGACAGCGTGTACCTCGCCGGGGCGGCGAAGACGGAGGACGAGAAGGCGCAGGGCGTCCTCTGGGACCTGCTCCAGTATTACGAGGCCCATCCCGACCGAATGCCCGCGGAGCATCAGCGCAACGCGCAGCGCGACGGGACGAAGCGCGCCGTCGCGGACTACATCGCCGGGATGACCGACGGGTACGCGCTCAACATGTTCGAGGAGCTGTTCGTCCCGGCCGCGTGGGGGCGCCGCTAACACGCCCGGCGACTTCGACCTCGTCAAGGAGCGGATCGACCTCGTCCAGCTGATCGGCGAGAAGGTCCCGCTGAAGCGCGCGGGTCGGAGTTACGTTGGCATCTGCCCCTTCCACGCGGAGAAGACGCCCTCGTTCCACGTCGATCCGGAGCGACGGACCTTCAAGTGCTTCGGGTGTGGCGCGACGGGGGATGCGTTCACCTGGCTCGAGAAGCAGGAGGGGCTCGAGCCGGTCGAGGCGCTCCGCGTCCTCGCGGAGCGCGCCGGCGTCGAGCTGACGCGGCGCGCGCCGCAGGAGCGCGAGCACGAGAAGCGGCTCCTCGCCGCGCACGAGTCGGCGCACTTCTACTTCCGCCAGGCGCTGCGCGGGACCGAGGCGGGCAAGGCCGCGGCCGCATACCTCGCGGGCCGCGGGATCACGCCGCAGACGATCGAGAAGTTCGGCCTCGGCTACGCGCCGGCGTTCCCCGACGGGCTCCTCGGCTATCTCCGCAAGAAGGGGTTCACCGACCAGGAGGCCGTCGCGTCCGGCCTTGTCATCGACCACGAGCGCGGCCTCTTCGACCGCTTCCGCGACCGGCTCATGATCCCCATCCGCGACGGCCGTGGACGCGTCATCGCGTTCGCGGGCCGCGCGATGCGCGCGACGCAGCCGGCGAAGTACATGAACTCGCCGACCACGGAGCTGTTCGACAAGAGCAACACGCTGTTCGCGCTCGACGTCGCGAAGGCCCAGATCCGCCGGAAGAGCGAGGCCGTGATCGTCGAAGGCCAGTTCGACGCGATCTCCTGCCACCAGGCCGGCCTCGACAACGCGGTGGCGTCGATGGGCACGGCGCTCACCGAGGGCCAGTACCGGATCCTCAGCGGCCTGAAGATCGAGAAGGCCGTCGTCGCGTTCGACGGGGACGCCGCCGGGACGGCCAGCGCCGAGAAGCGCGGCCGCGAGCTCGCCGTCGTCGTACAGCGGGCCGCGCGGGTGGACCGAGCGCGGAGGGGATCGTTGACGGGACAGATGGCGACGGGCGTGTTCGTCGCGGTGCTGCCGCAGGGGATGGACCCCGACGAGCTCGCGCGGAAGGATCCCGCCCGCTTGCGCGACACCCTCGCCGCCGCCGAGCCGGTCCTCGCGTTCGTCATCGAGCAGATCCAGAAGCGGTCGGATCTCGTGTCACCCGATGGCCGGCGGCGTTTCCTCGCCGAGACGTTGCCGCTCCTCGCCGACGAGCCCGATCCGCTCACCCGGGAGCTCTACCTGGGCACGCTCTCACGGCTCACGGGCGTGCCCGAGGCGTCGCTGCGGGAGCAGCTGGCGGCCGGCCCGGCACCGAGCGCCGAACGGACCGCCGCAGGGGCGCCGCAAGCGCCTGGGGAGCGGCCCCTCGAGCCCGCTCGGGAACGAAACCTCGCGACAGAGCGTTACCTGATGGCACAATTGATCCAGTTCCCGGAGGAAGCGGCCCGCCTCGACCTCGACCCCGATGAGCTCGCGGACCCGGACCATCGTGCCATCTTGGCGATGCTTCGCGCTGGCGAACGGCCTGGCCCAGGCTTACCGGCACGACTGGCTGCCGTCGTCGCAGCCCTCGGCGCATCGACGCCGGAGCCGGTGGACGTGGGCCACGCCGCCAGGGCCATCGAGATGCTGGCGCTGCGGCTACGGGCAGAGAACGTGCGGCGGCGGATGAGCGAGGTCCAGGCGGAGCTGCTCCGCGGGAGCGGGGATGTCGGTGGGCTCATGGACGAGCTGACAGGCCTGCGGGATGAGCTCGCGTGGCTCATGCGCACGCAGGAGCGCGACACGGTGCTGCGAACAGCAGAGAACGAGGACGAATGAAGGCGAACGTCAGGGAGACTACCGGGGGGCTCCGCCCCCCGCGGACCCCCCGGGGTCCGGCGACCATCAAGTCGGCCCACCCGGCGCCGGCGAAGGCGCCGGCCGAGCGGGCCGGCTCGGCCATCCATCCGGAGCACCGCGAGGCGGCGGACCGGCTGCTCGCGAAGGGGCGGCAGCAGGGCTACCTCACCCAGGAGGAGATCGCACGCGCGCTCCCGGATGCCGATGCGGCCGAGATCGAGGAGGTCCTCCTCGCGCTCGACGACAACAACGTGGAGATCCTCGAGGCCGAGCGTGGGCCCACGTGGGCCCAGGTCAAGGAGGAAGAGGAAGAGACCGAGGAGATGCAGCGCGAGGACGCCATCTCGGCGGTCCTCGCGAGCGACCTCATCAGCGTCGACGACCCGGTCCGCATGTACCTCAAGGAGATCGGGAAGGTCCCGCTCCTCAACGCCGAGGAAGAGGTGAACCTCGCGAAGTCGATCGAGCTCGGCGAGCAGGCGCTCGAGTCGCCCTCGCTCGCCGGGATCCACCTCTACGAGCTCGGCGTCGAGGTGAAGAAGCGGATGGCGGTGGGCCGGCCGAAGGACATCGTCGACGAGGCCACCCGGTTCACGCTGAAGGCGCTGCAGCACACGCTCGCGGACGACGAGGGCGAGAAGGAGCTGAGGAAGCTCACCAACCGCCTGCTCCGCCTGCGTGACCCGCTGCACGCGGAGGGCAACAGCAAGGAGATCTCGAACGAGGCCCGCGTCCTCCTCAAGGAGATCGTCGCGATCGTCGACAACGCGAAGCGCGACCCGCACCGGCTCGCGTTCCGGATCCTCCCGGCGTACTCGAAGGTGCACGGTGCCGCCGAGGGTGGGGATCAGACCGCGACGCTCACGCAGCTCGGCCAGGAGATCCGCACGATGCTCGTGAAGCACCTCGACCTGCTCGTGCGGTCGGACCCGGACGAGCAGCGCGCGCTGCGGCGCCTCGCGGACGAGCTCATCCAGAAGGGCGACGACGCCCGGCACAACCTCACCGAGGCGAACCTCCGCCTCGTCGTGTCCATCGCGAAGAAGTACATCGGCCGCGGGATGGGCTTCCTCGACCTCATTCAGGAAGGGAACATCGGCCTCATCCGCGCGGTCGAGAAGTTCGACTATCGCAAGGGCTACAAGTTCTCGACGTACGCGACGTGGTGGATCCGGCAGGCGATCACGCGTGCCATCGCGGACCAGGCGCGCACGATCCGCATCCCGGTGCACATGGTCGAGACGATCAACAAGCTCATCCGCGTCTCGCGCGGGCTCCTCCAGGAGCTCGGCCGCGAGCCGACCGCGGAGGAGATCGGCGAGCGCATGCTCATCACGCCGGACAAGGTGCGCGATATCGTGAAGGTCTCCCAGGAGCCCGTCTCGCTCGAGACGCCGATCGGCGAGGAGGAGGACTCCCACCTCGGCGACTTCATCCCCGACAACCAGGCCCTCGCGCCGAGCGACGCGGCGTCGCACAAGCTCCTCAAGGAGCAGGTCGAGTCCGTCCTCGAGGGGCTCACGACGCGCGAGCGCCGCGTGCTGCAGCTGCGGTTCGGCCTCGAGGACGGCCGCACCCGGACGCTCGAGGAGGTCGGCCGCGAGTTCAACGTCACGCGCGAACGCATCCGGCAGATCGAGGCGAAGGCGCTGCGCAAGCTGCGCCACCCGAGCCGCAGCCGGAAGCTGAAGGACTACCTCGAGTAGTGGCGCAGGTCGATCAAGGCGAGCTGGAGCGGCTCGACAGCGCGCTCCGGCTCGCCGAGTCGGCCCTCGAGGAGGCCATCGAGGCGGCCGAGAACCTCGGATCCTTCGACCAGCGCTTCGACGTCCCGCGCGCGCTCGGCGGCGCGCAGCGCCTCGTCGGCAATGCGCGGGACGCGGTCGAAGCGGCGCGCCAGCGTTAGGCATGGAGAGAGCCCGGCTGTGAGGCCGGGCTCTCTCGCTGGGGCGGGGGGCTACTTCTGCAGGACCGGGAAGTTCTCGAAGAAGATCGGGAACGTGCCGAGCAGGCCGACGCCGATGAGGACGAACGTCGCGACGAGGAAGGGCCGCGCCCGGTGGTCCTTGCCGCGCATCACGTAGGCCGCGATCGCCCACGCGACGAGCCAGATCGCGACGGCGTAGATCGTCTTGCCCGACAGCGGTCCGACGCCGACCTTGAAGCCGAAGTTCTTGTCGAGGTCCATGAGCGCCTTGAAGCCGGCGTGCGACTGCGCCAAGGTCGTGAAGAGACCGAGGAACGCCGAACCGATGCCCGCCGCGAGGAGCGCGGCGAGCGGAGCGCCGTTCTTCTTCCCGAGGTCGATCGACGTGACGGTCCGCTGGAACGCCTCGTCGGTCACGTGAGCCGGTGAGGTCGTGCTAGTCATCTCGCGTCTCCCTTCTCACGTGATCGGGGCCATCTTGTTGATGAAGGCCCCGAAGATGCCGGCCACACCCGCGGCCGCGAACGCGATGACGAAGAGGGCCATGACCGCTTTGCGCATCCCGTGCTCGCGCGCGAGCTGCGCGCCGTAGTAGAAGACGACGAACGCGACCGCGGTCGCGATGATCGGCGCGAACCAGGCGACGTGCTCCTTCCACTCCATCCCGAAGATGTGCCACTCGGCCTTCGCGGGGTTCGCGAGCAGGAGCGAGCGCGGGCTCGTGGGGATCGCTGCGCGGTACCAGGGGTAGACGATCCACGTACCGGTGATGACGGTGAGCCAGGCGACGATCGCCATGACCCACGTTCCGATCTCAAGGCGGGGGAGCCGCTCGCGGATGCCGCCGACGGTGAGCAGCTCCGGCCGCAGGCTGTAGAGCCCGGCCACGCCCCCGGCGAACGCGAGCAGGAACAACGCCCCGAGCACCATGCCGTGGATGACCGTCCAGGTCTCCCGTGCGGTGAGCTCCATGGGGTCCTTCCTTTCTGCCGCACCCTGCGGCTGCTGGGAGTCTGCTGAGAGGCCGTCCTCCGAACGCCGGTAGGAGGTCACGAAGGTCCCGCTACTTTGGGCCCGCAGCGACCGTGCCGTCTGTGAAGGGGCAAGGGTCCGCACGGACCACGGCCCCTGCCGTTCAGCGGGCGCTCAGGTCCCGAAGGTACGCGACCACTTCCCATCGCTCGTGCGCGCCGAGGACCTCGCGCCAGGCCGGCATCGCGGTCCCCGCGACTCCCCGCGTGACGACATAGAAGAGTTCCTCGTCGGAGTGCTGCGCCGCGTGCAGGACGAGGTCCGCGGGGCGAGGAGCGAGCGCCGCGGCGAGGGGACCGTCGCCGCGGCCGCGTTCGCCGTGGCATGGCTGGCAGCGCGCCGCGGCGACCAGGCCGAGGAAGAGCGAGAGCGTGAGGACGAGCGAGGCCACCATCGCAGGCCGCCACATTGATGCACCTCCGCAGGGATCCGTTCCACGACCCCTACAGCGGCGCGCGCCGCCAGGTTCCCGCTACCGGCCCGGCCCCCAGCGGTCGTAGCTCACGAGCTCCGCGAGCGGCTTGCGCCCGCCGCGACGGGCGTTCGGGCGCGGATCCTTCCGGGACGTCGCGCGGCCGATCATGACGATCGACCGCGCGGTCCGCTCGGCGGGGATGTCGAGGATGCGCTTGGCCTGCGCCTGCTGCTGCTCGTCCCCGAACCAGGCGACGCCGCCGCCATAGCCGAGGGCGTTCGCCGCGACGAGGATGCGCTCGGTGACGCGCCCCTCGTCGTACGCCTCGCCCGTCGTGCTGCTGCCGTCGAGGACGATCGCGATCCCGAGCGGCGCGGTCGCGAGCCAGTTGATCGGCGTCCGGACCTGGCTCAGCCTGCGGAGCTGCTCGCGGTCGGTCACGACGATGAAGTGCCACGGCTGCGAGTTCCGGGAGCTGCCGGTCCAGCGCGCGACGCGGAGGAGCTGCCGGACGACCTCGTCGGGGACAGCGTCGGGCGCGTACTGCCGGATCTGGCGGACCGTGCGGATCGTTTCGATGATGCCGGTCATCGCCGCGAGGTTAGAGCGACCACGGGACGTCCGCCGGAAGCTCCTCGCGGAGGATGGGCTCGAGCGTAGCGACGTAGAGGGCGAGGCGCTCGGCGAGACCGTCGCGCAGGGCCGTGTCGAGGCGCTCGTAGGTGACGGGTTCCCAGATGCGCGTCCAGCCCCGGTCCCACTCCTCGAGGCGGGCGGTCGGCAGCGTGCGGTGGATGGTCCGCTCGCGGGCACGGAACGCGCCGAGCAGGCGCGCGTTCGTCAGATCGTCGGCCTCGAAGTGCAGCCCGATCTCGATCGTACGCCGCCGCGCGTGGTGCGAGGCCTCGTAGTGCAGGTCGCGGTTGCCGTAGTAGAGCTTCACCAGGTACGACCACCGCGCGCCGGAGCGGAAGTCACGGAGACCGCTCGGGATCCGACGCCTGACGAGCGCCGGCAAGGCTCGAAGCAGCTTCGCGGAGCTCATGCGCGGATGGTCAGCAATACGAGGGCTCCCCTAAGATGAATACTCCTTCCCGCGCAGCACGACGGTCGTGCAGAGGACTGTTAATCCTTTGGTTGGAGGTTCGAATCCTCCCGCGGGAGCAGAACAAGACCTTCGGCCAGTGCCGTCGTCGTCCCATCTGGACCTCGAGCTACGCGCGCGGGGCGTGCAAGGCATCGCCGAACTAATGTTCTAAGATGGGGTCGTGCCTTGAGTGCGGTGCCGATTTCGAGCCATATCCCGTCATCAACGGGCAGAGACTGAACCTTCGTGGTCGGAAGCGGTGCCTCGACTGCTATCCGCATCAGACGCAGCGGAAGCCGCGCAAGCGCGTCGTTCGCGCGAGGGCGACTCGAGTATGCGATGGCTGCGGCCAGCCGTTCGAGCTGCGACAGGTCATCGACGCGAAGCTCCGCTATCTCTACAGCCGGCGCTTCTGCCTCGACTGTTCGCCTTTCGGCGCTCACAACACGTCGAAGCACGCGCCGCCCACCGACCCTGAAGGACGGAAGAGGCATCGCCGTCGCCGCCGCACGGACTCATTCCTTCGCTATCAGCGCAAACGCCGCCGCAAGCGGAAGGAAGCGCTCATCAGCGAGCACGGAGGTAAGTGCGAGGACTGCGGCTACTCGCGTTGCCTGGCAGCGCTCGAGTTCCACCATCGCGATCCGCGGACCAAGGAATTCGGCGTCGGCAACTTCACCGGTTCCACCGAACGTCTACGGATCGAAGCAGCGAAGTGCGATCTGCTCTGCGCCAACTGTCACCGGCTCCGGCATGCGTCTCGCGAGCTCGCAGGCGACAGGAATGACGTCGTCGAACACCGGCAACGCCGAAAGCTCAGGGCAGTCCTTCACATGGGCGGTCGTTGCGAGGGGTGTGGCCTCCGGGCCTATTCCCGGGTATTCGAGTTCCACCACCGCGATGCCAGGAGCAAGGACTTCGGTCTCTCCGAGAGTGGGATCCCGCATCGATGGGAGAAGGTCGTCGCCGAGCTAGCGAAGTGCGTCATGCTGTGCGCCAACTGCCACCGCGAGGTGCACGCCGGCATGCGCGAGCTCGATGACGCGCTTCTCGGCCTCGCTGAAGCGGCTGGAGGCTACGCCGCGTAGCTCGGGCGAAGACGCGTTCGCCTCCGCCGCCCACCACGCCGAGCTTTCCCGCAGACTGCGCGGGAGGTGTACGGCCTCACCGCGCGCGAGACGGCCCTCCTCCGCCGCCTCGACTCGCCCGCGAAGGTCCAGGCCTACCTCGATGGCCTCACGTACAACCTCGAGGAGCACGGTGAGACCCTGCGCTCACCGCGGCGGGTCATCCGCGACCGCACCGCCCACTGCGCCGAGGCCGCCTTCTTTGCCGCCGCGGCCTTCCGCGTGAACGGGCGCGCGCCGCTCATCGTTGACCTCGAGGCCGTGCGCGACGACGACCACGTCCTCGCCGTGCACCGCGACGGCGGCCTGTGGGGCTCGGTCGCGCTCTCGAAGTTCGCGGGGCTGCGCTTCCGGTCGCCCGTCTACCGCACGCTCCGCGAGCTCGCGATGTCGTACTTCGAGGACTACTACAACTGGGACGGCGAGCGGACGCTGCGGGCGTACTCGCGGCCGGTGTCGCTCGCCCGGTTCGACCGGATCGCGTGGATGACGGCGGAAGATGACCTCTGGCCGATCGTCGAACACCTCGCGGCCGTGCCCCACGTGCGCCTGATGGACCGCTCCGCGGAACGACGGCTCCCGCGGCTCGACCGACGGTCCTACGGGGCCGGCCTCTACGGCGCCCCGCCGCACTGAGCCCGTACCCGCGCGCACGCCGGACCCGTTCTGATACGGTCGTCCCTTCCAAGGAGGTAGCCGAGTGCTTCGTACCGTCGCGGTCGCCGAAGAGCGCCCCTGGCTCGCCCTCGCGGTCGTCTTCCTGGCCACGCTCTTCTTCGGCTTCGTCACGCAGGCCGCCGGCAGCGTGTACCTCGGCTGGACGCACGATCCGATCGTCCACACCTATCGCACGACGCTGTCGTACACCAGCGCCCTCGTCGGGGACGCGGTCCTCCTGCCGCTCGTGAACGTGTTCATCGCGGCGCAGCTCTGGGAGTGGCGCCGGACGCCTCGCGCCAGCGAGATCGTCCTCTCGCTCCTGGTCGGCGCCGCGCTCACCGTCGGCGTCCACCTCTACCAGGCCGCGAACCAGATCCTCAACTGGACGATGACCGCGCCGTACGCGTGGACGCCCCTCGGCTACGTCCACGCCGCGTTCATGTTCTCGGAGCTCTCGCTCGTCGTGTTCTTCTGGGGCCAGGTCGGCCTCGTCGCGCGCGATCAGCCGCGGGCGATCTTCTCTCGCCGCATCGCCTTCGTCATCCTCTGCAGCCTCGTCTTCATGCGACTCCTGCTCGGGGACTACGGCTACTTCGCCTAGACCGCCTGGTCGCCCGTGATGAGCTTGCCCGGGTTCAAGATCCCCTTCGGG
>Ga0233425_10002652_pt1 | contig 34540 bp, 23 predicted proteins | sample Watercolumn_Towu_2_FD_181712 | JGI IMG/M metagenome (GOLD analysis project Ga0233425, IMG submission 181712) | Freshwater microbial communities from Lake Towuti, South Sulawesi, Indonesia - Watercolumn_Towuti2014_140_MG | ecosystem: Environmental > Aquatic > Freshwater > Lake | place...
CCGCCGCGGCGGCCAGAGCCGCAGCCCCGAGGCGGACCTCGCCACCAACGCGCTCCTCGACCGCCGCGCCCTGCTCGACGCGGCCGAGGTGGTGCTCGAGCGCAGCTCGACTGGCGGGCTCTGGGAACGCATCGCGGGCAGCTTCGAGGCCGCGTGGCTGCGGGCCAGGGCGTTCCGGTCCGCGCGGCGGGTCGTGGCCCTGCTCGAGGACCAGGACCTCCTCGTCGGGCTCCTCGAGGCCGAGGGCCACCTCGCCATGGGCACGCCGCCCTGGCTTTCCTCGGACCTCGTCGATGTCGTCGGACCCGGACCGATCGATGCGGCCCTCGACGTGGCCGCTGAGCGGTCGGACCTGCCGGAGCTGCGGGCGTATCTCGACACGTACCGCGCCGTGGCCGCCGCGGACCGCGGCGACTGGGACCGGGCGTCGAGCCTCGCGCGGAGCGCGGGCGAGGGCCTCCCGCAAGGCGAGGCGCTGATGCGCGCCCGGCTCCGGCTGATCCAGGCGCTCGCGGCCGTGGATCGCGGCGACCTCGAGGCGGCGGCGCCCCTGTTCCTCGAGGTCCTGCGGACCGATCCGACCCTGGTCCGGCGGGCTCGCGTACGGCTCCCCCTGCGCATCGAGTCCGCCGACGACGACCTGTCGCGCCGGACCGCGGACATCGTGGCGCGTTCGCCCCGCATCGATCTGGACGACGGCTCGCCGCTCGTGCTCCAGGTCGTGTTCGACGGGCGGACCTCGTGCCGCGTCTGCCTGGCCGCTCCGGGGGGCGGCGACGCGGGGTGCGCCGACGAGACCCTGGATCAGGGCATCGAGGTCGATGCGGCGGCGCGCCGCTGCGCCGCCGCGTTCCACGAGCGGGTCCTCGGCCCGCGCGAGGACCCGAGCCTCTTCGACCCCGCGACGCTCGACGACCCCGCCCCGGGCCGCGACCCGCTGGACGGGCTCGACGTGCGGTGAGCATGATATGGTCGCATATGGACTGTGCTCGCACGTCTCTGAGCCTGCTACTCGCCTTCGCGCTCGTGGGCTGTCGCCCCCCATCGCCTCCCCCCGGTCAAGTCCAGGGAGCGACTTCTCCGAGCGGGAAGTTCGTGCTTCGAGTGCCTATCGGACCACATTCGACTGACCCGAGACACGATCGTGTGTGGAAGGTGACGATCACGGACAGGAACGGTGCCGTCCTCTACAGGGATGATGAGTCCACGATGGTCGGGACACTGAAAGTCTACTGGGGCTGGGACAGTCGGGACCGGGTCTGGCTCTACAACTCTGACGACGGCAAGATCTGGCGTTGGGAACAGGGCGAGAACGGCTGGATGAAGATCGAGTCCCGGAGGGCCGACGGGATTCCCGACTTCGTCCTGCCGGGATATGCGAAAGGTCTTTGATGGAGGGGTCCGGGGAGGGAACTTCTATCAGAAAGCTCCCTCCCCGAAAGAGTCGTCGGGCCTACGAACGCTTCCGGGCGAGGCCGATCAGGAGGGGCAGCATCCAGAACACGGCAGCCGTGGCGCCCGAAGCGCCCGGGACGGCCTGGCAGCCGTGGCCGCCGCCCGCGAGCTCGTGGCCGCCGGCGCGCTCGGTGGGAAGCGCGTCCTCGTGTCCCGTCGCGCGCTCGACCGAGCCGCCGTCGGACCCGCCGCCGAAGCCGATCTCGTCGAAGTACGGCGGCATGCAGAACCCGCCCTCGTCATCGACCGGGGGCTCCGGCTCCTCGCAGATCGCATCGCCGCTCTCCTCGTCGAAGAAGCAGGGCGATGTCGTCGGGTCGTCCCCGAAGTCCTCGCAGGTCCAGCCCTCGGGGCATCCCGCGTCGTCCTCGCACTCGATCTCGAGCGGACGGCAGTACTTCTCCTCGGTGGGAGCGCAGTCGGGCTCATCGACCGGAACCCCGGGGTCCTCGGGGTCCTCGGGCGGAGGCACGTCTCCGGAGCCGCTGGCGGAGCAGACCTCCTCGGCCACGCACTCGAAGCCCTCGCCGCAATCGCTGTCGGTCTCGCAGGTGCCGATCCAGGTCGGCAGGCACAACGTCTCCGTCACGGTCTCGCACGGGGGGACCTCCATGGGGTCCGAGGACTCGCAGTCCTCGCCCTCGGCACACGGCTCGGACGACACGACGCAGTCGTCGGCGTAGGCCACCTCGACGCACGCCATGCCCTCGGCGCAGTCGTCGTCGGAGTCGCAGGGGCCGGGCACGCAGGCGTAGAACACCTCTTCCTCGCACGGCACGAAGTCGGGACACTCCTCGCCCTCGGGGCAGTCGGGCATGGCGCAGGCCGCGCCGCCGACCTCCTCGCAGATGAATCCGTCGATGCAGTCCGCGTCGGTCTCGCATTCGACGAAGGCCCGGGCCTGCCCGGCCAGGGTCAGAACGAAGATCGGAGCGATGAACGTGATGGCGAGTCTGAGCTTCATGTTGTCCTCCTGAGCGGCGCCAGCCGCTTCGTTATCATGCCCCTGAAGCGATGGCCGTGCCAACCCCCTTCACGCTGGCCCGTGACCCGAGATTCCCCGTGAAAACGGTGTTCCCGGCCGGGGCGGCTGGCGCGGGCCGGCTGGTCCTCGACTCGCCGGCACGACACATGTGCCAGGCTGTGTCGCGCGAGCGTGACAGTCGACAGGGCCGAGCCGGGCGACGGTTTTACCAGCCTTTTACCTGCATCCCGCCCGACGGCCGCTAGGCTGTCTCCAGGAGGTGAGAGCGATGCGGAGAACACTCGTGGTCTTGGCGGTGGTCATTACCCTCGGAGCCGGTTGCGCTGCCCGGCGTGCGCTCGTCCAGCCGAGCGAGCACCTGGGCATCACCCGGGTCGTCCTCTTCCAGAACGGACTCGGCTACGTCCAGCGCGAGGGAGCGACCGACAGCCGCTTCATCGAGCTGGAGACCCGCCGGGAGCAGGTGGACGACGTGCTCAAGAGTCTGACCGTGGTGGACCGGCGCGGGGATCAGGTCGCAAGCGTCCGGGTCCTGCCGTCCGCCGAGGGGGACGAGACGGTGAGGCTCCAGGTGGGCCTGGCCAAGGCGGCTCGCCACGACCTGGCCATCTCCTACGTGGCTGAGCTCTCGGGCTGGCGTCCGACCTACCGCGTTGTGGACGAAGGGCACGGGAAGGTCCGGCTCCAGGGCATGGCCGTGGTGGACAACCTCACGGGCGAGCCGTGGCGTGACGTGACGCTCGCGCTCTCGACCGACCTCCCGCTCTCGTTCCGGTACGCGCTCAGCGAGCCGCGGCGAGCCGAGCGACCGGAGCTCACCAACACGGGCCGCCTCGTGCGCAAGGCGGCTCCCATGCTCGCCGTGGCCGACGCGATGCCCCACTCCGAGATCCAGGCGGCCTACGCCCAGCACAACGCCTACGCGTCGCCCGAGATATCCAACCGCGCGGGCTTCAAGGTCCTGGGGAACGAAGCCAACGGCGAGCCGGGTGCGAGCGACGGGACCGAGGACATCGACCCGCTCCGCGCGCTCGACGAGAGCGGCGGTGTGGGCTCCATGCTCATCGGCAGCCCCTCCGGGTTCTCGCTCGACGACGGCGAGAGCGGGCTCGTCCCGTTCGTGGACCGGCAGACCCAGGGCGAGCTCGTGCTGCTATACAAGCCCGCCACCACCGGAGGCCCGAGCCAGTCGCGGCCCTACCACGCCGTGCTGTTCCGCAACCCCCTCGCCGCGTCCCTCCTGACCGGGCCGGTCGCGGTGCACTCGGGCGACCGGTTCCTGGGCGACGGCGTGACCGGGACGATCCCGGCCGGCTCCGATGCGTTCGTGGCCTTCGCCACGGCGCCCTCGGTCCTGGTGCAGCACTCCGTCGCCCGCGGCGAGGACGACGTGCGCGCCCTGTCAATCACCGGCGGTACGCTCAGGGTCATGCTCCAGGCCACCGTACGGCACACGTTCCACCTGAGCAGCTCCCGGGCGTGGGACCAGCGGGTGTTCCTGTTCGTCGAGGCGCTGGACGGCTACGAGCCGCGCGAGCTCCCGGCAGGGACCATCGTGACCGAGACCGGCTTCTTCGTGCCCACTCCGCCCGGGCAGCGTGAGGCCCAGGTGACCTTCGAGCTGGTCCGGGAGCAATCGCAGGACGTGGTCATCTCGGCCGAGCCGACCCACGCCTGGGTGCCGGCCCTCCTCGACCTCCTCGCGTCGAGCGGGGACTCGGACGTCGACAGGCTGCGCCGGATCGCCGACCGCCTCGAGGAGCTGTCCCAGAACGAGGACCGGTGGCGCGAGGACCTCGAAGTCCGGCGCGAGACGCTCGAGGAACAGCGTGAAGCGCTGCGCGCGCTGCGCGAGGTGCCCGCGAACGCGGACTTGCGACGGCGGCTCGGAACGAGCGTGGCCCAGGGCGTGGCCCATGTGGACGAGCTCACGCGCCACATCGTCGAGGGGAACGCCGAGTCCGTCTCGCTCCGCCAGGAGTGGTACGACCGCCTCCGCTCGATCGAGGTGGGGGGGCGGTAGGAAGACACGGGGGAGGGACCTTTCTGGAGAAAGGTCCCTCCCCCGAGCCCCCTCCTCCAAAGACTTTTCACAGTTTTTCAATATATTCCTTATCAGGGAGCGAGGGATTTCGCTGGTGAACGGGGGTCATGCCCTGAGAGTGGTTGTTGTGGTCGTGGTGCTGTCGATGCTGGTCGCGTGTCATTCGCGGCCCGCTGCGCGTGACTCGGGCATCGACGGCGACGCGTCGCAGGACGCCGAAGCCGACAGTGAGCACCTGGCCGACGGTGACCCGGACAGCAACGTGGACGCGTGCGTCCCGTCCTGTCTCGGCCGCGAGTGCGGTCCGGACGGGTGCGGAGGAATCTGCCCCCCGGGCTGCGACGAGCACGAAGCCTGCGACGAGAGAGCCGGGACGTGTGGATGCGTGCCGGCCTGTACGGACCGGGAGTGCGGCTCCGACGGATGCGGGGGCGAGTGTCCGCCTGGCTGCGGCGAGCGCGAGGTGTGCGACGAGCCGATCGGGCAGTGCGAGTGCGCCCCGTCGTGCGCCGGCCTCGAGTGCGGCCCCGACGGGTGCGGCGGGCAGTGCCGTCCAGGGTGCCGGAGCAACGAGGTCTGCCGGGACGGCACGTGCGAGTGCGTCCCGGGCTGCGAGGGGCGCGAGTGCGGCTCCGACGGATGCGGCGGGACCTGCCCGCCCGGCTGCGACGAGGGCGTGTTGTGCCGTGCGACGGACGGGACGTGCGGGTGCACGCCCGACTGCCGTGGCCGTGAGTGCGGGTCCGATGGGTGCGAGGCCACATGTCCACCCGGCTGTGGCGACCACGAGGTGTGCGACGAGGCGATCGGTGAATGCCGCTGCGCCCCGGCCTGCGAAGGTCGGGTGTGCGGCCCCGACGGTTGCGGCAGCACCTGTCCGCCGGGGTGCGGCATCTACGGCACGTGCGACGAGACCGACGGCCAGTGCCACGGCGAGTGCGCGCTCAACTCGGCCTGGGGCGCGGCCTGCGTGGGCGAGGGACTCTGCCGCGACGGGAGCGTGTGCTGGAGCATCACCGGGCTCCCCGGGACCGGGAGGATCTGCGCGGCGCCGTGCACGACGAGCAGCGACTGCCCCGAGGTCGCGCCGGGCACGGAGCGGTGCATCCTCCACTCCGCCATCGGCCGCTTCTGCGCCATCGAGTGCGAGACGACCGCGGACTGCCCGTGCGACCTCGTCTGCCGCGACGCGCTCGGGGTGATCAGCATCTGCTACCCGTGAGCTCGCCAGTTCAGGTGGACAGCGTGGACGGAGTGGACGCGGTGGACCGGACCGCTTTCCCAGTGTGGTGGAAGGTCCACTCCGTCCACCTGGTCCACTGCGTCCACTGGATACGGTGAGTCCCGGGATGGACATTTCCCGCGGAGTAGGCGAGGGTCCCTCGACTTCGCCGAGGGAGAGAACCGATGCATGTCCGGATCATGACGACCACCGCCGTCCTCACCGTCGCCGTCGCGGGATGCGCGCCGGTGCAGCGGCAGGTCACCTGCCCGACCGCGCGGGTCTCCTGCGCCTGCGCCGAGCTGGAACGCGACGCGACCGACGAGGACATCGGCGGGCTCGTCACGCGGCTGCGCGACTTCTCGGACCCGAGGCTCCTGGACACCGGGAGGGCGGTGTCCGAGGTCGAGGCGCGCTGCCGCGACGCCGAGGGTCCGCTGCCGCCGCCCGCGTCCCGGCGCGACGCCGACTGGCGCGAGCGCTGCTCCGCGGCCGAGGCCGCGCTCCCCGCGCTGCTCGGCGTCCTCGAGGAGATCGAGTCGCGGCGCGGCACGGACGGGTCGAGCTCGCCCGAGGAGAACAGCCTCGCGGCCCGGACCGTCACCGCCCTGGGCAACCTCGTCCTCGGCAACCCCGGGAGCCCGTGCCGTGCTGACGTGGCCCGCGCGCTCGTGGACGTGGTCCGGATCGGCGAGCCGACGCAGGACATCATGGTCAACGAGCGAGCCGTGTCGATGCTCGGCGCGATCGCCGACGACTCGGCGGCCGAGGCCCTCGTCGCCGCGATGTTCATGCGGAGCGAGAGGCGGTCGCTGGCGCTCCAGGAACCGTCCCGCCTGGCGCTCATGCAGCTCTCCGACCTCGACTCGGTGACCCGGGAGCTCGTGCGCGCGGGCCGCCTCGAGGCCGAGGGCATCGCGCGCATGATCGAGTCCTCCGACCGACTCGACGCCCTCGGCGTGAAGGAGCAGGTCGCGTTCACCTTGGGCTCGCTCGGCCATGCATCGCCAACCGTGATCGAGTACCTCGAGTCCGAGCTCCGGCACACCGCGGTTGACGAAGCCGATCGCAGCGCGTCCGGGCGCCGCGGGTCGATGACGCCCGGTCAGTGCACGGCCTGGCGCCGCGTCCACGCGGCACGGGCCCTCGCGCGGCTGCGGCACGACCCGGTCATCGACGTCGTCATCGGCCGCCTGTCGCTCGACACGCAGGCCGGCCGCCTGGCGGACCCGTCGGTCGATGCGCTCGAGGTCCCCGGGTACCTCGAGGCCCTCGGTGAGATCCTGGTCCCCGAGCGAACGACCCCGGTCCTCCTCGACTGGGTGGCGTACGGCCGGGACATCACGCTCGACCGCGCGGCGCGCTGGCTCTCGATCCTGGGGGGCGCCGAGCACGTCTCGCGGCTCGAGGCCGCGGCCGCGGCGCTGCCGGCATGTCCCGCGGGCGAGACGCGGTGCATCCGCCGCAACATCGAGGAGCACTACATCCCGGCACTCCGCTCGGCGGCCGGGTGCGCATCGCTCGAGTGCTGGGTCGATCGCCTGTCCGCGCCCGGCGTGTCACCCGACGTCAGGGAGCGCACCGCCTACCAGGTCGCGATGCGCGCAGCCGCTCCGGGAGCGTCGCGGGACCAGGCGCGAGACGCGCTGATCACCGCGCTCCTCGCAGGCGGCGAAGACACGCTCCTCGACTCCTACGTCTTCGCGGTCGATCGACTCTCGCCCGAGGGTTGCGACGAGGCATGCCTGGGCCGCCTCGAGACGTTCTTCGACGAGCACGGTCGGGACGTCGCCTCTTCGAGCGAGGTCAGGCGCGTCGCCGGCCTTCTCGGCCGCCTCCGAGCGCGGGCGGGCCTCGCGGCTCGGTGATGCACCGGATTTCCCGTCAATCGCGCTTCGGTCGATCCCGGCGCGCAGCACGGATCAGGAGGGTCTCGTCCGAAGCGTCATGGGACCCGGGAACGGGAGACAGATCTCGAGACGGCGCGGCCGGGAGGGCAACGACGAACCGGTTGTCTCCCGGAGACCCCTCGACGCGGATCGAGCCGCCGTGCGCCTCGACGGCGACCCGGCAGAAATAAAGCCCGATCCCGTGCTGGCGCGGCGAGGCCTGCTCGCCCTTGTACCACTCGAGGAAAACGCTCTCGCGGAGCTCGGGCGGGACTCCGGGGCCCGAGTCGGCGACCGTGAGCTCGACCTCGGACTCCGCGGGCGCGACGCTGATCCGGACCCATCCGTCCTTCCCGGCGTGCGACACGGCGTTGTCCAGGAGGTTGTCGATGACCCGCATGACGATGCTTTGGTCGACGTACGCCTTGCCTCCGGTCCGGTCGGCGGGATGCTCGAGCCGGACGCCGGACAGCGCCGCCTGGCCGGAATACCGCGCGATCGACTCGATGATGAGGTCGTTCACGTCGATCTCCCGCATGGAGAGCTGGTACGTCCCCTCCTCCATGCGCTGTACCTCGAGCGCATTCTGGGCCAGGGTCTGGATGCGCTCGGCGCAGCTCCGGGCGTTCCCGACGAAGGCCATGCCCTGGCCGTCGCGCGCGAGGATGCTCCCGATGAGCGCGAGGTTGGCGTCGAGCGCGGTCACGAGGTTCTTGATGTCGTGCACCAGCCCGCGGGCGATCTGGGCCCGGGTCTCCTGAAGATGCTCGAGCTCGGCGAGCTGAGCCGCGAGCTCGATGCGCTGCTCCTCGACGACCGAGAGCTGCTCCGGCTCTCCCGTGTCGATCGCGGAATCGACCGCTGGCGCGACGCGGGTCGTGACCTGGGTTATCCCGCGAGGTGCGTCGGAGACCGCCTGTGTCGGCCGATCGATGCCCCGGACATCAGACGGGCTCTCGGAGTCGCCGGGGTGCGCGTCGCCCCTCTGCCGGGTCCGCTCGTCGAGCAGGATGCCGCGCCCGATGGCCGGGCCGGCGACCCTGGCGATGCTCGAGAGCAGGTCGATCATGTCGTCCGAGCACGCCCCGGAGGGCATCTCGCTGCCCTCCAGGTAGAGCACGCAGCAGCCCTGGAGCCCGAGCCGGATGGGAGCGCAGAGCGCGTCGATGTTCCGGGGATGCCCGGCCACGCCCGGCTGGAGACACACCGGCCCCGGGAGCCGCGGAAGGACCCACCTCCGGTGCAGGGCCTTGCTGGACGTGAGGGCGTCACGGATCAACGTCAGACTCGCCCCGGAAATCGTGAGCTCCACTTCCCCCAGCCCTCGGGCCGCCAGCACTACGCCGGGCTCCGCCGGATCCTCGGGCGATGCGAGGATGAGGAAGGCTCGCTCCGCCGGGAACACGCTGAACGCGCCGTCCAGCACGGTCTCGGCCGCCCCGGCGGAGGAATCGACGCACGACAGTCGTGTGGTGAAGCGGCGGAGGAACCTGACCTGCTCCTCCGGCAGCAGCTCGTGCCCCGCGATCGGCCACTGCGTGTCGGCCCGGACGGCCAGGCCGCTCGACTTCGCACCGGTGGTATCGGCCCTCACCTCGATCTGCGCGCTGCCGATCTGGATGACGTCCCCGTGCTTGAGCCGGGCCTGCTGGACCTGCACCCCGTTGACCCTCGTCCCGTTCGTGCTCCCCTGGTCGAGGAGCATCAGCCGTCCGGGCACGGCGATGATGATGCAGTGGCGCCGCGAGACGGCCGTGTCATCGAGGCAGATGTCCATCTCCGGGTCCCTGCCGATCGTGACGGGCTCGTCTTCCACCGTGGTGGTCTGGACGGTGCCGTCCCGACTCCGGCATGTGAGCCGGTAGGTGATGGGCTCGTTCGCCTGCGTGCGGGGCAACGCACTCATCGTTTTTCAAATATTCAATAGATCGGTTCTCGAAATCAATATCTCAGAGGCCGGAATGCCGAGACCCGGCCGGAGCCGGTTCGGTGGCGTGGCACAAGGCGATGACCGCCCGGTCAAAGTGCTTCGCCCGGGCGCGCGACGGGCGTATACTCCTTTTCATCGTCAAGGACTTCGTCCAGCAACAGGAGCAGTGAACATGCAATTCAAGTTGATGCTTCGCGGTCGGGGATACATCGGCGCCGCTGGTGTGGGGGAGCAGTACGACGCGTCCGACGACGCGACGAGCGAGCTCGAGCAGAGGATCTTCTACATCGTGCCCAAGAGCGGTCTCCTGTCGGAGATCTTCAGCGGGGGCAAGCAGAACGTGCAGGCGGGCTTCATCGCCAAGTCCGTGTACTCGAGCCTCAAGGAAGCCGATGTCCTCATGGACAACAAGTCGCAGCTCGAGAACATCAGGCCGCCGTCGTACGCGCTCTACCGCGTCAAGTGACCGGACGGATCTCGCGGGGCGCGTGAGGGTCGCCCTCCGTGTAGCGAAGAGGACTGGCCTCAGCTGGATCGGGCGGGGAAACGCGGCGCGTCGCATCACGAGGAGGACAGCGTCCGGCGACGTCGTGTCCGGAGCACGAGGCAGAGCGCGAGAGCCGAGCCGAGGGCGGGCCACGTGGATGACGGTGTGACGCCGGGGGTCGAGCATTCGCATCCGCCACCGTCATCGTCGGCGTCGCCATCGCCGTCGGCATCCACATCACCATCGCCGTCGACATCACCATCGCCGTCGACATCACCGTCGCCGTCGATATCACCGTCGCCGTCGATATCGCCGTCGACATCACCATCGCCGTCGGCCTCACCGTCACCATCCGCGTCGCCGTCGACATCGCCGTCACCGTCGACATCGCCGTCGCCGTCGACATCACCGTCCGCATCGCCGTCGGGGCCCACTTCGCCCTCACCGCAGGCCACGTCGAGGGCCTCGGCCAGAGCGGGAGCCGCGCCGGCGTCGGCCAGAGCGGACGCGAGCAGGTCGGTCTGGATCACCGCGACGCGGCCAGACCCGACCTCGGCTGCAGCCCACAACGCTCGCGGTGCGTCCGGTGCCGATACCTCGATCGATGCAGCCCCGAAATCGAGCGTGGCGCTCGAGATGCCCCTTGCGGACGCGATCCCGGAGCCGTCGCCGAGATGCGGGTCGATGGGCTGGCCGGCGGCGACGCGGGCCAGGACCACGACGTCACCGTCCGCAGCGGGCTCCCCCTCGAAGAAGCCGATCGGACCTCCGCCGACGTCGAGGGAGAGCGCGTCGTCACCGGGGTCGCCACGGACCTCGAGCACGACCTGCCCCGTCACCGGTACGACGAACTCCTCGTCGCTGTCGGCTGGCTCGAGCGACCCGAACGTCGCGAGCGCGTCATCAAGAAGCAGAGCCGCCGGTCCGATCAGCGGGAACTCCGCCTCGTGGAGCACGCCCGTGGCATTGAGCGCCACGAGCGGCTCGAACGCGCCACCCGCGAGGCTCGTCAGGGCCGCGCTCCCGCTCTCGACGGCGCCCGGGAGCACGACGAGCGCGGCGCCAGCCTCGATGGCCGCGCGCAGCGCCGGGTCGGCGAGCAGCGCCGGCGCGGGCGCCATCAGGACCAGAACTGGGTGCTCACCCGAGCCGAGGGCTGTCATGACCGCACTCTCGGCGCCGACCGATTCGACAGACATCGGATCGAGGGCCGCGCTCAACGCGTCCACCGCCACCGGGCTGGCTGCGTCTCCCGTGAACAGCACCGCCCGATCGCAGCCGTCGACGGCCAGCGCCGGGAGGTCCACCGGGTCCACGACCACCACGCGGCCAGCGCCGATCACCGCCGGGTCACCGGTGTCGGTCGCGCGGAGGGTGTAGTCCCCGGCCGCGCCGAGGACGATGACGACCTCGTCGCGGGCGCCGGCGCCGACGACCAGCGGCGGCGGCTCGTCGATGACGGCGCCACCGATCGCCGTGACGTCCAGGGTCCTCGCGCCGACTCCGGGACCGTCGAGGTTGTGGACCTCGACGACGACCTCGGCGCGGCCCTCGGCGTCGAGCAGGGCCACGGGGGCGGTGCGCACGCCCACTCGGCCGTGGTCCAGGACCTCGACGACGCCGGTGGCCGAGGCTCCGCGTCCGTCGGCGATCTCGACCCGCGCCTCCAGTGGGTGCGCTGCCGTGACGACCCGCTCGCCCGGGAGGTCGAAATCGATCTCCAGTGACTCCTCCGCGCTGCTGCCGACGTCCACGTCCGCCGCGGGCACGTGCGCCGCGGCCTCCGCGGGTCCGGACAGGGTCAGGGTCACGCGATGCGCGGCCGGATCGTCGTTGCGCACGACCGCGTCGATGGTCGCCGTCGCGTCCGCGCTCAGCGCGATGCGCTCGGGGAAGAGGGAGAGTGTCATGGCCAGGGGCTCGCCCTCGACGTCCACGGTCGCGCTCAGATCCGCCGAGATGGACGGGTCGGTGGCGGAGACCACGGCGAACCGCACGGTCTGGCGACCTTCGCGAGCTCCGGCCGCCACCTCGACGGAGATCGCCATCACGGCCTCTCCGCCGGGTGGGAGGGCCATGGGACCGACCTCGTGCGCGAGGGCCCACCCCGCGGGCAGGGTCGCGGTGGTCGCGTACGCGTCGAACAGCCGGCCCGTGTTCCGGACCGTGACTGTGAAGTCGATCATCGACCCCGGAGCGGCATCGACGGACAGGGGATCGAGCCCCGCCTCGAGGCCGAGGTCCGGATCGGTCTCCTCCATCGTTGTCGTTACCGCATCGATCGCCGACTCGTAATCGACCCTTCCGAGCGCGCCGCAGTCCGCGGCAGCGGTGGCCGCCGCGGCGCGAGCGCGCAGCATGGCCACGGCCCCCGCGTACTCGGCGTCGCCGTCGAGCGCGTCGGCGAGGGCGTCCAGGGCCTCGACCACGCGAGTCCGGCTGGCCGCGAAGCCGCCGGTGCAGGCGGCCGCCACTGTGTCGAGCGCGTCGCCCAGCTCCGCGGCCGCGTCGGACGCTTCGTCGAGGCCGCGCTCCCACAGAGCGTCCGACAGGTCCCACGCGGGCAGACCCAGCGCCGAGACCACTCGCAGGAGCATCGTCTGGTCGCGGGTCGTCGGCGGCAGCGGTTCCTGGCCCGACACGGCCAGGTCGCCCGTGAGGTAGACGAGGCCACGATCTCCGACGGCGGCGCCGCCTGGAGCGCGGACCGTGACGTCGACACCGGCGCCTCCAGCCGTGCCGAGCGTGATCATGTCATCGACGACGACCGTGAACGCCCCGCCGGACGAGGTCCCGCCGACGTCGGCGTCGAGCCCCACGTCCTCGGGTGTGTTGCCAGTGTTGATCGCCTGGAAGTAGGCCGTGCCCGAACTGCCGGGCGTCAGGTTCACCGCCGGGAGTCGGCGCTCGAGGACCAGGCCGTGGACCGTGGGCATGACGAACTCGAGCTCTGCACGGTCCGAGGCGTCGTCGCCCACCGCGTCGAGGCCCAGCGAGAGCACGGTCCCGGCGGCGGGGATCGCGCCCTCCGGGACGAGGTCGAGGGACGTGCGCCCCACCCGCCCGGAGCGCACAACGAGCTCCGTCGCACCGAGGTCCGGGGCGACGAAGCCCTCGACCGGGTCCGCCGAGAGCGTGTACGTGTCGGCGCGCGGGCCAGTGTTCCGGACCTCGGCCGTGAACGAGAGCGGTAGGTTCATGCCGTCGAGAGTCAGCGTGGCGAGCGGGTTGTGCGCGAGCGTCACGTCGACCCCGGGCTCGGGCGCCGTGACCCCGATGGGGACGACCACCGACGCCTCGGGCCCCGCGCCGTCGGCCGGCGACGCGCCGATCAGTATCCGGTAGTCACCCGGGGGTGTAGCTGACGCCGGGATGGCGTGGACCGTGCCCGATGCGTCGAACCACAGAGTCCAGCCGAGCGGCCCGATGGCCCGGACCCTGTGGCCACCGACCACGGAGGACCGGACCACGACATCGAGCGTCACTTCCTCGGTGGACGCGATGTCCACGGACTCGGGGACCGCGGCGACGCCGATCGCGCGGGTGGATCGACCCACGACGTGCAGGGACACGTCGTCCCCGTCGGTCGCCGCCGCGATCGACACGCCGTCGGCGAGGCTCCAGGCCACGTGGTCCGCGGCCTGGACCTGCGCGCCGTCCAGGGTCAGGTCGAGCGACGCGTCCGCCGGCAGGCCCGAGACCGGTCCCACGCCCCCGAGCACGAGGCTGCCGCCCGCGAGGTGGTACGTCCCTGGATCGAGCGCCCGCCCCGCGAGCGTGACGAGCCCCGCTGGCGTCTCCTCGACCACGCCCTCGCGCCGCACCCGGAGCACGGCGAAGACGTCGGCCGGGCCGCCTGGGCTCCGCAGCTCCGCCGCGGTCCAGGCCGCGCCGGAGACCACGTCACCGCCGTGCGTGAAGAGGCCCATGGCGCCGGTGCCCGCGAAGCTGGTCCGGGCGCCGGTCAGCAGCACGGCCGGCACCGGCTGACCCGTTGAGTCGAACACGAACGCACCCGTGCCCACGGCGGTCCCGCCGCGGGTGACGGTCGTCCCGGCCGCGTCGATGTCGTCGAGCGACAGGCCGAGCGAGCCAATCAGCGCCCGCTCGGAGAGGCTCAGCTCGCCGGAGACCAGGGCGCCGCCGAGGGTCAACGTCTGATCGACTGCGCCCGTAGCGAGGACCTCCGCTGGAGCGAGGGTCGCCTCGTCGGCGTGGCGCGGCAGGCTCGACAGACCTCGCGGCGGGGGGAGCGCCGAGGAGAAGGGGAGCACCGGCGGGTCCACCTCGAACCCCTCGTTGAGCTTGGAGACCACCTTGGACATCGCGCGCAGCGTGGCCACGGGCATGTTCCCACAGGCCATGCCGGCCACCCTGCCCGCCACCGCGCCAGCCCTCCCGAGGAGCTCCATCCCCAGCGCGAGACGGATGGTCTTCTCCACGATGGTCGTGCAGAGCGGGCTGTCGCCGCAGTCGACCACCGTGCTGATGCACCCCGAGCCAGGGGCGAACATGCCTGGGATCCTCGACGCGCCCGCGGTCATGGCGCTCATCATGATGCCGGAGAGGGTGTCTGCGATGATGGCGGCGGTGTCGGGCACGGACTTGATCTCACGGCCCTCGTTGACCGCCTCGAGCACCTCGGCGACGAAGATCATGACCCCCGCTCCCATGCCCACGAGCCCGGCGACCATGGTGAGGGTCGGGCATGCGTCGAGCAGGAACGCCCAGCGGGGAGCGCCGCCACCCATGCCCAGCGCGCAGTTCACCACCCAGCCCGTGAGACCGGCGTACTCGATGAGCGCCTGGTGCCCGCCGTCCTGGGTCACGCCGACGATCTCGCCGTCGGGCGAGATCTCCCACCACGCGAACGCCTCGGTGCCGTCGGGCAGCTCGACGGGCGACACGGGCAGGAAGACCGTGCGCCCCGCGACCGCGGCGTCGAGCATGCGGTAGAGCGCCTCCTCCGGAAGGTCCGGCCTGAGCTCCGTGAAGACCTCGTCGTAGCGGGCCGCGTCGAACGGGAGCAGCGGGATCACCGGGATGCCGGCCTCGTGGACCGCGGCGAAGACGTCCACCGCCGAAACGGTCTGCTCGTCGCCCGTGGCCATGCGCACCGCGGCGCGCTCGTACCCCGCGTCGAGCATGCCCCGCGCGATGCGCAGGTGGAGCGCGGCGCCCGGCGCCTGGCCAGGGTAGGCGATGGCCCGGACGGCGTTCGAGCGCAGGTCCAGGGCCAGCGTGGCCGTGTCGCCGCCACCGTGACCGGTCCGGACGAAGGTGAGCCGCGGCTGCGCGAGGTAGCCGCGCACGCGGAAGACCTGCCCCATGTGCTCGGTCCCGCGGTCGCTCGCGGATTGGAACTGCGTCCCGATGACCGCGGCCATGGCGTCGGCCGCGACACGGGCGAGCGCTCCGGCCTCGCCCAGCACCCGCACCTCCTCGTCGGTCGCGCTCTCCGGGTCGATGCCACGGGCCTCGGCGAGCACGGGCTCGAGCCGGTCCGCCGCCTCCTGGAGGTGGCGCGCCGCCATCTGGGCGAGCCGCCCGGGCACCGAGCCGCCGCTCGGCAACACCGTGAGCCCGTCGGTCTCGACCGGCCAGGGGTCCATGACGCCGACCGCGCCGGCCGGATACAAGCCCTGCCTCCGGGCGACGAACCCCATCCGGTCGAAGAGGGGCCACTCGTGCGTGGTCCCCGACCCGGGCGCCACGCCCGGCGCGAGGTGCTCGACCTCGAGCCACGCGGCGTTGACATACGTGTTGGCGATGGTGAACAGGGTGTCGAAGATCTCCTCGTAGGCCGCCATCGTCCGGGTGCCGACCTCGCCGGAGACCAGGTCCTGGGTCACCAGGGTCGGAATGTACCGGTTGGTCCGGGTGCATTCGAACCAGCCGCACGTGTCGCGCGTGGTCGCCTTCTGCCGGACCGTCATCGCCACGCCGCTCATCTCGGCCGCGGTGAACAGCTCCTCGTCGGCGTACCGGGTCTCGTGCGACGCGAAGCCCGGGGTGACGGTCTCGTACCGGATGCGCACGTGGAGCCGGTGGGCCCGGTCGGCGGGCCAGGTGGCCGCGGCGTCGCCCGCCGGCGTGCCGTAGGTCCGGCCCGGCGTGGCGTCGAGGAAGCTCGGGTCGAGGGCCACCCACCCGACGCCGTTGTGGTACTCGACCCAGCCGTGGTCGCGGGCGTCGGCGAGCAGCACGGGGTCCGACAGGGGGTCGGCGCTCAGCATGGCCGCGGCCTCGGCGAGCGGGAGCGACCGGATCTCGTCCCAGGTGTGGAACGACTCGCGGTCCGTCAGGCCCAGCAGGGCCAGGAACATCTCCGGGTCCTCCTCGAGGAGCCGCGCAACGTCGGGCGCATCCGTCGCGAGGTCCTCCTCTCGCGGGTCGGGGAACATGCGGGAGATCAGGGTCCGCGCCTGCGCCTCGGTCAGCGCGCCCACGCGAAAGCGAGCCGGCGAGCCCGCCGCGCGGAGCAGGGCCACGAGCAGCGCCGAGCGGTCGTACGCGTTCCCCGCCTCGGCCAGCAGCGTGCCGCGCGCGCCGCGGAGCGAGCCTCTGTACACCTGGTAGGCAATCGCGTCGCGCACGTGTGCGAAGAGGGTCGCCGGGGTCGCTCCGACCTGCCCGAGCCGCTCGGTGACGAGCGGGTCCGTCGGGTCCGCTTCGACCGAGGCGCCGAGGAATGGCCGCAGGTCCGCCGGGATATCGCGCACCTCGATCGTCGCGGCCTGGGCGCGTTCCGCGGCGCCGACCCGGAGGGCGCGCGCGACCGCGCCGGTGTCGAGGGCCGCGGGCGGCGCCGCCGGGACGGCGAGCCGCACCGTGACCCTCGCGTACGCGCCGGGCTGGATGTCGCCGACGTTCCAGCGCACGGTCCGGCCGTCCACGCTGGCGCCCGGGACCGAGTCCACGAGGTTGACGCCCGCGGCGAGCTCGTCGGTCAGCACCACGCCGCGCATCTCGGCCGCGGTGTCGGCGTTGAACACGCGGAGCTCGACCTCCACTGTCTGGCCTGCCGCCACGTCCCTCGGGAACACCCGGGGCGAGGCGGCCACGGCCAGGGCCGGGAGGTTGGCGCCGCCCTGAGCCAGCGCGGCGCCGGGCGCCGCGAGGCTCGTTACGATCAACGCCACGACACCGAGACCCGACGCATTTCTCATGTGCTTTCCCCTTTGGAGGTCCACGCCTCAGCTCACGTGTGTAGAGATGATAACAGAAATGATCCACATCGATCCGGGTGCGTCGGGCCGCCCCTTGACCGGTTTTCGGTCCGCTGCGTAGAGTGCTCGTGTTTTTTCGCACTCACACGAGCCGGGAGCGGGAATGGCGCAAGCTCGGGAACCGGAGCCTCGACAGACGAGACGCAAGCTCAGGACGGTGATCGTGGGCGGCGGACGGGGGTGCGAGTCCGTCCTGAGGATGGTCCGGACCGACACGCTCGGCAGGTTCCGCATGGAGATCCTCGGCGTGGCGGACCTCGTCGCCGACGCGCCCGGCATGCGGTACGCCCGGGAGCTCGGCATCCCGGTCGTCACGCTCGATACGCGCGAGCTGTTCGCGATCCCCGACCTCGACCTCGTCATCGAGCTGACGGGGTCCGACGCGATCCGCGACGAGATCGAGCGCACCCGGCCGAGGCACGTGAGCCTCATCGACCACTTCGGCGCACGGCTGTTCTGGGACCTGCACCAGGCCGAGGAAGCCATCATCAAGCAGCGCAACGAGATGCGCGAGACCGTCGAGGCCGAGCGGGAGCGGATCGCGCAGATCTTCGACTGCATCCCCGACGAGGTCCTCGTGGTCGACACCGAGATGACCATCCACGAGGCCAACCGGGCCTTCCTCCTCGCCAACGGAGTCACCGTCGGGGACATCCAGGGCAAGCGGTGCTACGAGGTCGAGCAGCGCATCAGGGGAGAATGCCAGGTCGCCGTGGACAACTGCCCGTTCCACAGGGTCGTGGAGGAACGTCGGCCCAGGTCCATCGTTCGCAAGCACTTCACCGAGGACGGCGAGCCGCACTACGCCGTGATCGTGGCGGCGCCGCTCATCGATCGCGAGGGCAAGCTCGCCGGCATGATCGAGATGACCCGGGACATCACCCACCGGATCAAGCTCGAGGAGGAGCTCAAGGCCACCGAGGTCAGGCTGCGGCAGTTCATGGAGCACGCCCCGATCGCCACGTACGTCAAGAACCGGCAGGGCCAGTACGTCGAGGTCAACTCGGCCACCTGCGCGCTGCTCGGCAAGGAGATGCACGAGATCATCGGGAAGACCGACCTCGAGATCCTGCCACGCCCGATCGCCGAGGTCATCCGGAAGGGCGACAGGGAAGTGCTCCAGACCAAGGCGCCGGTCGCGTTCGAGAGCGAGGTGCGGTTCGGGGAACGGGTCGTGTACCTGTCGACCGTGAAATACCCGGTCCTCGATCCCGTGGGACGGGTCAACGCGGTCTGCGGCCTCTCGGACGACATCACGGTCCAGCGGCAGGCGAAGCTCGAGCTCGACCGCACGAGGGAGCACCTCCAGAACGTGCTCGACAACTCGCCGGCCATGATCATCACGACCGACCTCGAGGGGCGCATCGTCTCGTTCAACCGAGGGGCGGAGGAGTGCCTCGGCTACCGCGCCGACGAGGCCGTGGGCCGCGAGGCCGCCCTGTTCTACCGGGACCCGAAGGAGCGGCAGAGCCTCCTGCGCCGGGTCATGGACGAGGGCGCGGCGCGCGACCACCAGACGAACCTGATCCGCAAGGACGGGGTCCTCGTGCCGGTCTCGATCACGCTCTCGCAGCTCAAGAACGAGCAGGGGGCGCTGATCGGGTTCGTGGGCATCTCCAAGGACATCTCGCACCGCAAGGCGCTGATGGAGCAGATCATCCAGTCCGAGCGCATGGCGGCCGTGGGGCGGCTCGCTGCCGGTGTGGCGCACGAGATCAACAACCCGCTGGCCGTCATCGGCGAGATCGCCGGCTACCTGCAAGACATCTCGACGGGAGGGCCGGGCTCCGACACCGCCGACCTGATGGAGGAGCTGCGGATCGGGCTCCCCAAGATCGAGCACCAGGTCAGCCGGGGCCGCCGCATCACCTCGAGGCTGCTCTCCCTGGCCCGGAAGACCGAGGCCAGGGTCCAGCGGACCGAGATCGATGCCGCCTTCGACGAGATCCTGCCGTTCCTCGAGAAGGAGGCCAGGCTCAAGAAGATCGCCATCCACCGTGAGACGGCCGGCTCGGTCTCCCCGGTCATCATCGAGGAGATCCAGCTCCAGGAGGTCTTCATCAACCTGATCCAGAATGCCATCCAGGCCCTCGCGCCTGGGAAGCGGGGCAACATCTGGATCTCGCGCCGCGAGGAGGCCCGCAAGGTGATCGTGTCGGTCCGCGACGACGGCCCGGGCGTGGCGGAGGAAGTCAAGAGCCGTATCTTCGACCCGTTCGTCACCACCAAGCCCGTCGGGCAGGGCACCGGTCTCGGTCTGTCGATCTGCTACGGCATCGTCAAGCGATACGACGGTGAGATCCGCTTCTGCTCCGAGCAGGGCGAGGGCGCGACGTTCGAGGTCGTCCTGCCGGCCGCGGTGGAGCTGGACGAGGACAGCTTCCAACAGCTCGTGTAGTGGACGGGCGGAGCCGGAGGATCGATGCGGCCAAGGATTCTGATCGTCGATGACTCGGGTGACTTCGTCGAGTACTCTCGACGCCGTCTCGCCGCGCGTGGCATGACCGTGCTCACCGCGGCGGACGGCGAGGCGGCGCTCGGGATTTACGATCGTGAAGTAGTCGATGTCGTGTTGCTCGATATCCTCATGCCCGGGATGGACGGGATCGAGACGCTCCGTGAGCTCAAGAAGCGCGATCCCCACGTCCAGGTGGTGATGCTCACGGGACACGGCACGCAGGAGACCCTGTCCCAGGGCGAGAGCCTCGGAGCGACCGAGCTCCTGCTCAAGCCGGCCGAGCTCGACACGGTGCTCGCGGCGATCGACCGGGCCGTCGAGCGGAGAGGAGCGCGAGGCGCGGACGCCGCGGCAAGGACCGAGCTCGAGGCCACGAAGGACGACGGAACATGACGGAAACGCAGGCGACGGAATCGAAGGTGAGGGTGCTGCTCGTCGATGACGAGCACGACTTCGTGGAGATGCTGGCCACGCGGATGCGGGCGCGCGGGCTCCGGGTCGAGACCGCGGAGAGCGGTGAGGAGGCGATCGACAAGGTCGGCCAGGGGAGCTTCCACGTCGTCGTCCTCGACCTGGCCATGCCCGGGATGGACGGGATCGAGACCTTCGAGCGGATCACCGAGATCGCACCCGACATCCAGGTCATCTTCCTGACGGGCCACGGCACGATCCAGACGGCCTTCCAGGCCATGAAGCAGGGCGCCGCCGACTTCCTCGAGAAGCCCGCGAGCTTCCAGGAGCTCTTCGACAAGGTGAACAAGGCCGGCCAACGGACCATGCTCCTCGTCCAGGAGCGCGCGGTGGAACAGGTCGCCGACATCCTCACGAAGAAAGGCTGGGGGTGAGGTGAATCCCTCACGGGATCGAAATCGCCCGGGGCTGGAAGCCCCGGGCTACACGACCGAAGCCCCCCTGAGCGGGGCTGAGCCCGCAGGGCTTTGGTCGTGTAGCCCGGGGATTCATCCCCGGGCATGTCTCACCGCGACGCGTCGGACGCCGCCTTCGCCGGGGCCGCGTCGCCGCTGGCCGGAGCCGCGTCGCCGCCGGTCGGAGCCGGGCCTCCGTCGGGGCGATCGGCCGGCTGCGCGGGGACGGCCCCTCCGTCCTTCTGGAACCGTTCCCGCAGGGCCTTCTCGGGATCGCCGCTCCGCATGATCTCGTCGATCGAGTCCACGGCGAGCCCGGCCAGCGAGCGGACCTGAGCCTCGGTCCAGTGCGCGGTCACTGTGATCTCCGGACCGGCGTTCTCGACGCGCATCGCCTTGAGGTGTCCATCGACACCCGCGATCTCGGCATACTCGTGGCCGCTCCAGTACTCGATGTCGCGCCCGAGCTGCTTGGCCATCTTCGTCGCCGAGTCGCCCGACTCGAGCCGCAGCATGGCCCGGATGTCCAGGCCCTTGCTCACGAAGAGCGACAGGCCGAGCTGCTCGGCGCGCATCAGGCCCTGGTGGGTATCGGGCAGGACCTTTCCGAGCCGGTCGAGCTGCGACTTCTGCGGGAGCATGGCCACGGCCACGTGCTGGCCCTTGGCCATGCGCTCCCAGAGCTTGAACAGGGTCTGGTTGGACCGCACCGACGATCCCTCGCCGCGGTCGAGCGCGAGCACGGCGAGGGTCGAGTCGCGGTCACCCACGACCGCGGTCTTCGCGTCGAGCCAGGCCAGGTGGAGCCTGCCGGGGCCTGCGGAGTACACAGTGACACCCTTTACCTGCTCCTCCTCGACCGTGAGCCCGTCGCGCCGGGCGTCGGCGCGGTAGCACTCGAGCACCTTGTCGCGGACCACGGGGCCCATGACGACCATCACGCCCTTGCCCTCGAGCACGTCGGCGCCACCGCCGAGCCAGAGCCGGTCGATGTGCGGCAGCGGGTCGTACTCGCAGTCGCCGAGGTAGGCGGAGACGGGGTTGACAGACCGGCGGATCCGCTCGTACGCGGGCGACGCGAGCACGGGCCGCACTTCGACGCTCGCTACGACGATCGAGTCGGCCGGGATGAGCGAGAGCGGATCGCGCGTTCGGGCCTCGGGCTCGCCGCAGGACCCGCAGCCCGCGAGCGCGTGTGCCGCCGCCACGACGGCCGCCGAGACGACGATTCCCCGGAATATGCGTGTGACCAGCATCGCTCCGCTTCTAGCTTGCAGCGTGTTCGGCGTCAATGGACGGTTCGGGTATGATGCAGGCACGAGGTGAAGCATGAGATCGGGCATCGCCGTGATCGCCTCGCTCGCGGTCGTGCTCTCGACCGGCGTGGCCGCCGCCCACTCCGTCACGGTGGACGGCGACCCCTCGGACTGGCTCCTCGAGCCGCCGCCGAGCGAGAACCTCGGTCACATCGCCCGCGACGCCTCGGCCCGGGGCGAATATATCTGGCGCGACCGGGCCGGCGACGAGCGGACCAACTTCGCGACCCCGGACCGGCGCGTGGACATCACGCAGCTCCGTATCACCGCCGACCGGGACCAGCTCTCCTTCCTGATCCGGATGAACGACATCGACGTGGAGACCGGCGACGGCGCGCCCCAGGTCCAGATCGCCATCGACTCCGTTCCCGGCTCGGGGAACAGTGAATTCCTCAGGGACGCGTTCACCCAGGTCTCGCCGAGCGGCGCCTGGGAGCACCTCGTGGTCACCCGCTTCGGGAGCGGCAACCAGCCCTTCGTGTTCGACACCCGCGGCGTGGACGTCGGCGCAGGGCGGGCAGTCTCGGCCATCTCGATCGCCAACGACGTCATCGAGATATCCGTGCCGTGGACCGCGATGTACGAGGCCAGGCCGAGCATCCCGCTCAGGTTCGCGGTCGTCTCGATGCGGTCCAACACGCTGGACTACGCCTGGTGGACCGCGGCCGTTCCGGCGACCAACGTCCTCGACGCGATCACGACCTACGGCGACCCGGGGACATATCTCAACACCTGGGACGAGATCGGCGACGGACGCGTCGATTACGTGTTCGAGGTGTGGTTCCACCTCGACCCCGAGCATGAGCCGTCGCCCCCGCTCGTCATCAACGAAGTGCTGTTCGACGCGCGTGCCGGCGTTGCCGAGCCCGACGGCGAGTGGGTCGAGATCTACAACCGGACCGGGGTCCGCGGGTATCCGATCGGTTACCCGGCGGGCGGCGACGCGAGCCAGTCGGTCAAGATCGGCGACGAGGAGACGGTGGACGGGGCGGAGGGGACCTTCGCGTTCCCCGCGGGAGCGGTCACGAACGACCGGGACACGGTGCTCGTCGCGAACAACTCCGCGGTCTATGCGGCGACCTATGCCGGCCACCCCGCGCCGGACTTCGAGGTCGGCGCTGGCGGCCCGACGCCCGACCTGCTCCGCGACCGGCGCTGGTCCACCGCGAGCAACCTCAACCTCTCGAACACGAACGACGACGTCCTGCTCATCGACCGCTTCGACACAATCATCGACGTGGTGTCCTGGGGCGCGTCGTCCTACCCCGGCGTCAGCCACCACCGCGTCGTGGCCCCGGACCATTCGCTCGAGCGCCTCCAGGTGAGAGAGGACACGAACGACTGCAGCATCGACCTGACGGACCACGGCCCGGACGCGATCACGCCCGGCGAGGTGTGGGCCCTCGGCGACCTCGGCGACGCCTGCGACGCCGGCGCGGACTGCTCGTCCGGCATCTGCGTCGGGACCGTGTGCTGCGACCGCGCGTGCGCCGGCGCCTGCGACGCCTCGTGCGCCACCGGTCGCTGCGCATTGCGGACCGCCGACATCGTGTGCCGCGCTGCCGCCGGGGCCTGCGACCTCGTCGAGCGATGCACGGGCGAGTCCTCGGACTGCCCGGCCGACGTGCTCGCGGCAAGCACCGAGGTCTGCAGGCCGGCGGCGGGCCTCTGCGATGCTCCGGAGCGGTGCACGGGCGGCTCGGCTCTCTGCCCTGCCGACGCCTTCCTGCTCGATACGGTGGTCTGCCGGCCAGGCGTCGCCGTGTGCGACGCCCCGGAACGGTGCTCGGGCGACTCGAGCGCGTGTCCCGATGACGCGCTGGCCCCGGCCACCGAGATCTGCAGGCCCGCGATCGACGTGTGCGATGCCGCCGAGACCTGCTCCGGCCACGACGTCGACTGCCCGGCCGACTCGTTCCTGCCCGGCACCGAGGTCTGCAGGCCCGTGGCGGACGACTGCGACGTGGCCGAGTCCTGCACCGGCAGCTCGACCGGATGTCCACCGGACGGGGTCGCCGCCGCCGGTTTTGAGTGTCGCCCGTCCGGAGGTGACTGCGACGGTGCCGAGACATGCGACGGCGAGTCCGCATGGTGCCCGGGCGACGACCCCTCGGCGCGCGACGGCGAGCCCTGCGACGACGAGCTGGACTGGACCGTCGGCGACATGTGCGAGGCCGGCGCCTGCCTGGGGTATGAGGTCGGGAGCTGCGAGTTCCCCGTCAGCGTGGATGCCATCCCGTTCACCCACGAGTCCGCGTTCGTGGGCCGCGTCAGCCACATCTCCGGCTACGGCGACGAGTGCGCGGGGCTCGACGAGAACGATCACCCCGACGTCATCTACTCGCTGGACGCCGGGGCGGGTGAGTCGTTCGTCGTCACGCTCGAAGTCGCCGAGGAGGTCGACGGCGCGCTCGCCGTGATCCGCCGCTGCCGCGACGGCCTGGACTGCCTCGCCGCCTCCGACGAGGGAGGGTCCGGTGCGACCGAGGAGCTCGGCTTCTCGGCCGACGAGGCCGATACCATCTTCATCGTCGTGGAGGGCGTGGGCTCCGAGGGCGGCTACGTCCTGACCATCGACTCGGGCGGGGGCGGCGACGGTGACGCCGACGTGGACGGCGATGCCGACGTGGATGGCGACACCGATGCCGACGGCGACCTGGACGGCGAGTCCGACGCTGGAGTCGACGGCGACCTGGACGCCGATGCCGGCGGCGACGGGGACGGCGACAGCGACACCGACGCGGACCGTGACGGCGACACCGGACCGGACGGCGACGCGGCGGCCGGATGCGGCTGCGCGGCGCCCGGGGGCCGCGGACTCTGGACCTCACAGCTCGCGCGGTCGATCGCGTCGCTCCTGGCGATGTGATCCATGGAGCCCGAGCTCCTCGTCACGTCCGACCTCCACTACGGAGCGAGCCCGGAAGGGGATCGAGCGGTCGAGGCGCTCGCCGAGCACGTGCGCGGGGACGGCGCCGCCGCGCTGGTCCTCGCCGGCGACCTCGCCATGAGCGCGAGCCGACTGGAGACGTGCCTCTCGCTCTTCGACGGGTTCCGCGGGTTCAAGGCAGCGGTGCCCGGGAACCACGACATCTGGCGCTCCATGGGCTCCACCGACTCCTGGGACCTCCACGAACGCGTCCTGCCCGCGACGTTCGAGCGCCACGGGTTCCATCCGCTTCACGTCGGGCTCGCGGTGCTGGACGGTGTCGCGATCGTCGGCTCGATGGGGTGGTACGACTACTCCTTCCGCGACGACATCGGTATCGATATCGCCGCATACCGCTCCAAGGTCTACCCGGGCGAGGACGGCCCGCTCTGGAACGACGCGATCTGCGTGCGGCTCCCGATGTCCGACGAGGAGCTCACGGCGCTGCTTGCGCGGCGGCTCTCGGAGCAGCTCGCCAACGTGCCCCCGGAGCTCTCGGTTCTCGCCGTGGTGCACCACCTCGTGACACGGCAGTTGCTGATCCATCCGCGCGCCGCCGTGCCCCGACGCTGGCGGTTCGCCAACGCGTTCCTCGGCAGCGACGCCTTCGGCCGGGTCCTCGCGGGTCGAGTCGCCCAGGTGTTCTGCGGCCATGCTCACTACGTTCGCGTCGTGATGGTGAACGGGGCACGCTGCGTCGTGGTGGGCAGCGACTACACGAAGAAGCAGCTCTTGCGGGCCACGCCGACGAGGCTCCTCGAGAGCAGGATGTTCGAGTAGGCGATCCGACCCGGAAGGAGCGGCTCAGCCCAGGAGCGACGCGACAGCCCGCCGGGCAAGCACGCCCGAGGCGATCCGGCGGTAGCGGGCGGTGGAACGGACGTCATCGATGGGCCTGACCGATCGCGCGACGACCTCGTCGAGTCGGCGGAGCAGGGCATCGTCGGGAACCGCGCCCTCGACCAGGGACTCCGCCTCCGGGACCCGGATCTGGGTCGGCGCGACCGAGCCCATCACGATGCGCACGTCGCGGAGGCGGCCATCGACGACGTCCGCCGCCGCCGCGACCGACACCTTGGCCACGGCCACGGCCTGGCGCGGGCCCAGCTTGAGGAAGACCGCCTTTCGACCCAATCTCCGGGGCACCACGAACGACTCGATCACCTCGCCACGTCCGAGGACCGTGGCACCGGGTCCGGTGCAGAACGACGTCAACGGCACCTGCCGCGATCCTGCCCGGGAGCGCAGCACGACCTCGGCGTCGAGCGCGTTCAAGGCGAGCAGCGCGTCGGCGCTGGGCGAGGCGTTGGCCGCGTTGCCGCCGAGCGTGCCCCGGGTCCGGATCTGACGAGATCCCACTGACCCGCACGCTGCCGCGAGCGCAGGGATCTCCCGCGCGATCCACGGGGTCGTCACGACCTCGTGGTGGGTCACGCTGGCGCCGATCACCACTCGATCCGGCTCGAGGACGAGCCCGCGGAGCGGCGCGAGACGGCGGACGTCGATCCAGACGGCCGGCTTGATCAGCCCCGCCCTCGCCTTGGGGATCAGGTCGGTGCAGCCAGCGCAGACCACGACCGGTGTGTCGGCCGCGTCCAGCACGTCCCACAGCTCGTCATACGACGCCGGCGCCACGTACCCCAGGAGGTCGATCACGGCTCCACCTCCTCGGCGGCGGCGTTCACCGCCCGGACGACGCGGGCGTACCCCGTGCACCGGCACAGGTTCCCGGCCAGGGCCTCGCGGATCGCCGCCTCCGTCGGATGGCGTGTCTCGCGCAGCAGCGCAACAGCGCTCATCGCGATCCCCGGTGTGCAGAAGCCGCACTGGACCGCGCCCTCGCGGACCAGCGCGGCCTGCACGGCGTCGAGCGCACCGTCGGCACCGGCGAGCCCCTCCACCGTCTCCACTGATCCGCCGTGGGCCGCGGCAGCCGGGACCAGGCACGAGGCCACTGGCTGTCCGTCGAGGAGCACGGTGCAGGCCCCGCACTCCCCTGCTTCGCACCCCGCCTTCGTGCCCGTGAGGAGGAGGTCCTGGCGGAGCACCTCGAGCAAGGTCTTCCCAGGGTCGACGGCCAGGCTCACGGCCTTGCCGTTGACGGTCATCTCGATGGTCACCAGCCGGCTCATCGGCGCACCTCCAGGACTCGCTCCGGCGTGATGGGGAGCGCCGGTGGCCTGGCGCCGAGCGCGTGGGCCACGGCGTTGGCGATGGCTGCCGGGGTCCCGATCATGGGGACCTCTCCAAACCCCTTGGCGCCGAAGGGGCCTCCCGAGTAGGGGTCTTCGACAAAAAACGCGTGGATGCGGGGGACGTCGAGCGTCGTCGGGATGATGTACGACGACAGGTTGGGGTTCTCGATCACGCCCCGGCGCAGCGACAGCCTCTCCATCAGCGCATATCCGGTGGCCTGGACCGAGCCGCCTTCGATCTGCGCCTCGACCTGGTCGGGATTGACGGCCTTGCCCACGTCGATCGCAGACCAGATATCCAGGACGCGCGTGGTGCCCAGCTCGAGGTCCACCTCGACCTCCGCGACGGTCGCAATATACGAATACACAATGTACGCGTCGCCCTGGCCGTTCTCGCCGAACGACGTCTCGGGCGAGACCCACTGGCCCACGCTGCTCATGGGCTGCCTTTCGGCATAACAGGCCGCGACCGCGTCGGCGAACGAGATGCTCCTGTCGCCGCACCGGAGCATACCGCCGTCGGCCACGGGCTCGCCGCCGAGCAGGCGCCGCGCGGCTCCCTCGATGCACTGCCGGAGGGGCACCGCGGCCTTCATCACGGCCTTGCCGCTGGCGATGGTCGTGCGGGACGCCACGGTGGGGCCGGAGTCGGGCACACGGGTGGTGTCGGCCGTGAGGACCTGGACGGCCTCGAGCGGAGCGCTGAGCGTGTCGGCGGCGATCTGCGCCATCTCGCTGCGCGCGCCCTGCCCCATCTCCGTGGTCCCGACCGCCACCCGGACCGAGCCGTCGGCCTCGATCTGGATGAATGCGTGCGCGCGATCGAGCGCCTTGCCGCCCGCGCCGAGCCCCACGCCGTAGTACCCCACGGCCACGCCGAGCCCGCGCCGCACCGTTCCCGTCTGCCCCTCGAGCGACGGCCGGCGCGCCGCCCACGACGACGCCTCGAGCACCGTCTCCAGCGCCGCCGAGAGACCGCACGACTCGCGGATCTCCTGCCCCGTGGATGTGGTCGACCCCAGATGGAGCACGTTCCGGCGCCTGAGCTCGGCCGGGTCCATCCCCAGCTCCCGCGCCAGCTCGTCGAGACACGACTCCTGCCCAAAGGCGACTTGCGGCTGACCGAAGCCCCGGAAGGCGCCGCAGGGCACCGTGTTCGTGGCCGCTGCCACGGACTCGATCCGCACGTTTGGTATCTCGTACGGCCCGGCAGCGTGCACCGTCCCGCGCCAGAGGACGATCGGGCTCAAAGTCACGTACGCCCCACCATTAATCACGTACTCCACATCGCACGCCACGAGCTTGCCGTCGCGCGTCGCGCCGTAGCGCACCCGCGCCCAGCCGGGGTGGCGCTTGCTCATGGAGGTGAAGTCCTCCTCGCGGTCGTAGATGACCTTCACGGCGCGGCCGGTGCGTTGACAGACCAGCGCAGCGTGCGCGGCGACGATGGACGGGACGTCTTCTTTTCCTCCGAACCCGCCGCCCGTCTCGGACTGGACCACGTGGACCATGTTGCGCGCCAGCCCGGTCGCGGCGCAGACCGCGGAGAGCACGTAGTACGGACACTGCATCGAGCCCGTGACCACGACCCCGCCGCGTCCGTCGGGCTCCGCCACCATCCCCTGCGTCTCGAGGTACACGTGGACCTGGTGGTCCGTCTCGAAGGTCCGTTCCACCACGACGTCGCACAGGGATGCGAACGCCCCGTCGGGATCTCCCTTCAGGACATGAAACCTCCTGAATGCGTTGTCCGGAGCGTGGACCACCGGCGCTCCGGGTCTCAGGGCCTCACGTGCATCGAAGACGGCGTCGCACGCCTCGGTCTCGACTCGCACCGCGGCGGCAGCGCGCCGCGCCTGCTCAGGTGTATCGGCCGCGATGAGAGCCACCGCCTGGCCAACGAACCTGACTTCCCCGTCCGCGAGGAAGGGGTAGTCGTTCACGACCAGCGGCACCAGGTTCCGGCCCGGCACGTCTGCCGCGGTCAGGACGGCGACGACTCCTGGCGCGGACCTGGCGAGATCGACGTCGATTCCCTTGATCCTGGCGTGCGGCACCCTCGCCCGGGCCGTGGCGACGTGGATCGCTCCCGAGGGCTGGATGTCGTCAACGTACTTCGCCTGGCCGGTCGCCTTCGCGGCCGCGTCCTGCCGCGTCACGCGTGTTCCGACGGTCTTCACCTGGCCTCCGCAACACCGCCGATACTAGTCCATCCCCACGGCTTTCCCAATCTGTTTCCACGCCGGCCACCGAGGCCGGATCTCGAGGCGCACCACGATCCGGCTGACGCGATCTGGGAGAAGTCGATGCCACGTTGTGCCACGGTGGGCCTGGCCCAGCCGGGTCGAAAGGCCGCGTTGGCGCTCCGTCGTGGAGGAAAACCCTTGAAATCCTTGTGGGCAGGAAGTAGCCTCGGATCATGGTTCGCCAGGCATGGATCTGGCAGCCACCAGAGAGTGGTAATGTCCCTGTCACGAACCAGGCTTCTCTCTCTGATCGTCGCGTGGACGGTGAGCGGCTGCATCCTCGGTCCGCAGCCCGAGCCCCCCGAGGACCGCGCCGGGACCGTGGACGACCCGTCGGCGGGCGATTACGACGAGTGCGGATGCAACCGAGGGTTCTACGACGAGGACGACGACGGCATCGCCGACTGCCCCGGCGGCGAGTGGGAGTGCGATGAGTCCGGCTGCGACCCCGCGGCGACGGACGGCGACGGAGACACGGACGCTGACGGCGAGGACGTGCTCCCGTCGGACGACGGCGGCGAGGAGACGTCCATCCCCGCCCACGATCTGGTCCAGTGGCCGGTCGATCCCGGCGACATCGGCGACGACAGCGACGGTGACGCCGACATGATCGTCGTCGGCGACTATTGATGAACCCCGTCGCATCGCACGATACACTCGACCCATCATGGGTCTCCACGCGCCACGACGACGTTCCGTGACTCTCGCGACGACCGCCTGTTGTGCGGTGATCACGCTCTGTACGTCCAGACATGCTGCGGCGCAGGAGCACGTGCGCACCCTGATGGAGGGCACGGTGATCCCGCTGCGCGAGTGCCTCTCGCGAATCGCGCCCGGCGACGATGTGCCGCCATCGGTGCGCGTCCGCGTCGAGCTGCCATCGGGCCAGGCGCCGGTCCTCGCGAGCGTCGATGCCGCTCCCGGGTCTCCCGTGGATCGATGCGTCCGCGCGGCGGTCGCCTTCGTCACCGTCCCCGAGCATGACGGCCCGCTGGCGCGCGCCGAGTGCGACCTCCCCCTGAACGAGGAGTCGATCATCGAGTGCCGCCCCGGACCGTCCGAGCCGCTCGTCGGCGCACCGCCGGCCAACGAGCCGCCGCGACCGCGGCCGAACAACATCGCGCTGAACCTGCTCGGCGTGGTCATCGGAGGGTTCAGCGTCAGCTACTCGAGGGCCTTCCGGCACGTGAGCATCGGTGCGGCGCTTCTCGTCCAGATCCCGGTGGTCGTGGACGGCATCGCGATCCACGGCGAGCTGGAGGTGCTGGCCTGGCCAAGCGCCCAGCCGCACTCCGGCTTCTTCGGGGGGGCCGCGCTGCACATCGGCCAGGTCCTGGGCTCTCCGGACCACATCCAGGTCGCGCCCTCGGTCGTGCTCGGGTGGCGGTTCCTGTTCCGCAACGGCATCAACATCGGCCTCGGCGCAGCCGTGGGCTACGGGTTCATCTTCTCCGATTGCAGCGGTTGCGAGTCCACGGGGCCGCTCTTCACCTTCGAGCCACTCGACGAGGACGGCGACGGCGGCGGCCTGTATGTGAGAGCCATCGGCGACGTGGGGATCGCGTTCTGACCAGGAGGCCACGAGGCCGTCATGCCTCACCTCTGGCCGACAGACGGAAACTTCTCTTGTTTCGAAGATCGTATCAATGTGCGCGAGGACAGTTGACCTCAGGCGACCCCGTGAGTAGTCTGCCCCGAGTTGCATGGGCCGAGGAGCCCTTGGCCCAGGGAAGTCGCTGGAGTTTCCAAGGGAGGCAAAGGGAATGAAGACCAAGGCGTTCGTGATGGGGTTCGTGGCCGCCGCGCTGGTGGCCTGGCCCATGGCAGCCCAGGCGGACGGCGCCGGTCCGGACCGCGGTGGGTACGAGTGGATCGACAACGCGGAAACGGGCTGGGCCTACTGCGTATGGGGCGAGGAAGGGAACGACTGCTGGGTCGAGATCCCCGAGGAGTCCCGGACAGCGCTCGAGCTCGGAGACGACGACCAGAGCCGGGCCATCGAGCTGGGGTTCAGCTTCGAGTTCTACGGGACGGCCTACGAACGCGGCTACATCGGCTCGAACGGTTTCATCGCATTTCAGAGTAACGCGTTCGACCTCGGCTTCATCGGACAGTGCCCCCTGCCGCAGGCGGACGAGGGACGGCTCAACACCCCGGACCTGGCCGTGTATGGGTTCTACCAGGACCTGAACCCGGCCGAGCCCGAGCCCGAGGACTGGCCAGAGGGCGTACCGTTCAACGCGGTCTACTACGCGACCCTCGGCGAGGAAGGCAGCCGCATGTTCGTGGCCACCTATGAGAACGTCGAGATCTTCCAGGGCCCCGGCCCGAGCGAGACCGAGCCCTGGGGCTCCGATCCCGTCACATTCCAGATCGTGCTCTATGAAGGGAGCAACGAGGCCCAGGTCAACATCCGCACGCCGGGCGAGCTCGGCGGCCTGCCCCGCTGGTCGGAGAACACCTCGATCGGCATCGAGAACATCGATGGCACCATGGGCATCGGCACCTGCGACTGGGTCGGCCCGGACGCCTTGATCCCCGAGAATTACTCGGTCCGTTTCCGCGCGAGCGACGGCGTCGGCATGTTCCCCCCGACCCAGCGTCAGGTCGGGACCCCGGGCGAGACAGTCGAGTTCGAGCTCAGCCTGATGAACTTCTCGGCCGAGGAGGTCACGGCCGGCATCGAGGCCGTGTCGACCCAGGGCTGGGACGTGAGCGTGGACGAGGAGATCACCGTGGCCGCCGACGGCGGCGAGGGCGTCATCGCGATCGCGATCGATGTGCCCGAGGACGCGACGGGACGCGACGCCGACTCGATCGCGGTAACCGTGACGGTCAGCGAGACCGAGTACACGGCCACGCTCGAGATCGTCCTGACCCACCCCTCCGACGACTGGCAGATCATCGCCGACCTGCCCGAGGGCCTGCGTTACGTCCAGGTGGTCAGCGACGGCACGTACCTCTACGCCATCGGCGGCGAGTACCTCGAGGTCGCCGGCGACATGATCATGACGAACCTCGTGGACACCATGTACCGATGGGACCCCGAGGTGAACGGCTGGGACGGATGCGTGGTCGAGCAACTGCCGTACACCGCCTCGCGCGGCTCCGCCTGCGCCATGGACGGCATTATCTACTACGTGGGCGGCATGCAGCAGCTCGCTGACGATGAGGGCAACCCCGCCCTGTACGTCTCCGACCTGCTCGCCTACGACATCGAAGCGAACACGTGGAGCACGCTCGAGCCCCCGACCCGCCTCGTGACCAACGCGAGCGTCGAGTGCGACGCGGACTCGGGCCAGCTCTACCTGCTCGGCGGCTGGGTTGACATCAACTCGGACGAGGTCTTCGACCCCGTGCAGTTCGACGAGGCGTCCGGGGAAGTCACGGGCAGCGACACCACCCCCGAGATCCTCCAGGTCTTCGACACCGCCAGCGAGACGTGGACCGAGATGGCTCCGCCGGAGATCGGCGTCTCCGACTCGGCGACGGCGCTCCTCGACGGCCGGCTCCTCGCGGTCAACGGCGCTGTACAGGTGCTCGACCTCGAGGCCGAGGACCCCGCGGCGAGGGTCGCGTACTACTACATGACCGCGACGCTGGCCTACGACCTGGCCGGCGATAGCTGGGAGACGCTCGAGGGCATCGACTCCCTGGTCAGCGGTGCCGCTGGCGTCGTGTACAACGGCCAGTTCTGCATCGTCGGCGGCGAGAACAACGACGGCCCGCTCGCCACCTGGTGGTGCTATGCCGAGCCCTTCTGGATCATGCAGACGGACGAGCTCTCCTACGGCCGGACCGCGCTCGGCGCGACCGAGATGGGCGAGCAGATCTACGCCGTGGCCGGAGCGGCAGGCCCCGACAACACGGTGGACCGTGGCGAGCGATGGCCGACCGCCGACCTCGGCGCCCCCACCGACCCGCCCGCGTGCGACGGTGACGGCGACGCCGACACCGACGCCGATACCGACGCCGATACCGACGCCGACACAGACGCCGACTCCGATGCCGACGCCGATGCAGACGCCGACGCGGACGCCGATGGCGACGGCGACGACGACGACGACGGCTGCAACTGCAGCGCTCCCGGCGCGCGCGGGGCGGGCAACGCCCTCCCGATCGCACTGGTCCTCGGCACGCTGCTGGTCTGGCGTCGCAAGTAGTCTCTCGACTCCCCCCGTCTGAAGCTCGAGTGTGCTCTCACCAAGGGATCAGCGCATGCCCAGTCCCGAAGCCCTGCCAGGCGTGGACGGGGTGGACGAGGTGGACAGTGTGGACTGGGATCAGGTCCATCGAGCGCACTTGGTCCACGTCGTCCACCGGGGGTGACGGGGCTCAGAGCAGCGGGCGGTCTTCGCGGTTCCTGGCGACGAGACTGTCGAGGACGGGATCGGTGATGCGGGCGGAGTCTTCGTCGTCGTCGTTCGACCTCCGGGCCCGCGACCAGTCGGTGAAGATGGCGAGGAGGACCGTTGCCAGGCCCAGCGCGCTGACCACTCCGATGAAGACGTTGGCGGTGGTCTGCAGCCCCATGCCGCGCTCACGCAGGAGCGTGTCGCTCTGGTCCTCGAGATAGATGGTGTTGAGGTGGAGCGCCATCGCGCCCGTCACGACCGTGGCGACGCCGGAGGCGAGCGTCAGGCCGAGGGCCGCGTAGAACCACACGGGCGATAGCCTCCGCCGCCCGCTCCGTCCTCCGTCCTCCTCGGCCCACGCCGGCACGGACCCCTCCTGCTCCTCGTCGTCTCCCTCTGCGGCGTCGCTCTCGCTGCCCTCCGCCGCACCCTCGCTGGCGTCCTCGCCGCCGTCCGCGTCCCCCGAGCCCTCGTCCTCCGCGGTTTGGGCTTGCGGGGCTGGCTCGGCGTCCGAGGTGGCCTGGGCCTCCCCGGTCGGCCGGGCGTCGTCGTCACGAGCCTCGGCTCCGGCCGCGTCGCCATTCTCCCCCTCGGTCGCGATGAGCCCTCCGAAGAGCGTCTCGCCTCCTTCGCCCTCGGCCTCCGCGTGCGCCGCTCCTCCGAAGCCCGTCACGAGCAGGAGCGCGACCGCCACGAGCCACGTTCGTCTCGATGTATCCATCATGTGTCCTCGTTCGCCCTCAGGTCGCCGGCGACACGCGCCATTGTACTCGCTGACTTCGATCCATTGCACGCGGCTGCGAGCGGACCTCTTCGGTCGGCCGGGGGACACTATGTGCCCTTGCCGCACACTGACCATCAGCGCGCGGCGTAGAAACCCCGGACGAGGTGAGCCGGACGGACGCCGTGGCGAAGGAGGACAGCGATGGCGTCA
>Ga0233425_10002653_pt1 | contig 34539 bp, 37 predicted proteins | sample Watercolumn_Towu_2_FD_181712 | JGI IMG/M metagenome (GOLD analysis project Ga0233425, IMG submission 181712) | Freshwater microbial communities from Lake Towuti, South Sulawesi, Indonesia - Watercolumn_Towuti2014_140_MG | ecosystem: Environmental > Aquatic > Freshwater > Lake | place...
CGAGTGCACCAGCATCGCGCCAAAGGTGTTCGCCTACAACGACCAGAAGCAGGCGGTCGTCATCAACCCGAAGGGCGCCAAATACGCCGACATCGTCAAGGCGGCGGAGAAGTGCACCGCCGGCTGTCTGCACCCCGGCACGCCGTGGAACATGGGCGAGCCGGGCATCGAGAAACTGATGGCGAGGGCAGCGAAGTACAACTGACGTCACTATGAAGCTGCTTTCCTACTTCCGCGGCGAGGCCTTCCAGCGCGGCGTGCATCCGCCGAGCTGCAAGCTGACGGCCGACCGGCCGATCCGCAGGCTGCCCTTCGCGCCGCGGCTGGTGGTGCCTCTGTCGCAGCACATCGGCAAGCCGTCGCGGCCGATCGTGCGCGTCGGCGAGGAAGTGGTGCGCGGCCAGCCCATCGCCGAGGCCAACGGCTGGCTGTCGGTGCCGCAGCACGCGCCGGCCACCGGCATGGTGGAGGCCATCGAGCTGCGCCCGAGTGCGCGCGGGCCGTGGACCGAGAGCATCGTCATCCGTGTCTACGAAGCGTCGACGCAGGAAGTGCTGTGGAGCGCGCCGCAGGACATCGACGCCTTCCCGCCGCAGGACATCATTCTCGCCGTGCAGCGCACCGGCATGGTCGGGCTGGGCGGCGCCGCCTTTCCCAGCCATGCCAAGCTGTCGGTGCCGGAGGGAGCGAGCGTCGAGACGCTGGTGGTGAACGGCTGCGAATGCGAGCCTTACCTCACCTGCGACCACCGCATGATGGTCGAGCACGCGCAGGACCTGATGGTCGGCATCCGCCACGCCATGCGCGCCACCGGCGCGAGCCGCGCCATCATCGGCGTCGAGGACAACAAGCCGGAAGCGGCCGCGGCGATGCGCGCGGCGCTGCCGCCGGGCGGCAATGTCTTCATCGAGGAAGTGCCGACCAAGTATCCGCAGGGCTCGGAGAAGATGCTCATCACGGCGCTGTTCGGCGTCGAGGTGCCCTCGGGCAAGCTGCCGCTGTCACTGGGCATGATCGTGAACAACGTCGGCACGCTGGCGGCGCTGGGCAAGCTGCTGCCGGCGGGGCAGGGCCTGGTCGAGCGCGTCGTCACCGTAACCGGGCCCGGCGTGGCGCGTCCGGGCGACTACCGCGTGCCGCTCGGCACGCCGCTCTCCTTCGTGCTCGACTACGCCGGCGCGCCCGCGGAGGCCCGGCAGGTGATCCTCGGCGGACCGATGATGGGCCAGGCCATCGCCTCGCTCGACGTGCCTGTGACCAAGGGCGTCTCCGGCGTGCTGGTGTTCCGCGGCGAGGACATGGCCGCGCGCGAGGGCCGCAAGACCTATCCCTGCATCAAGTGCGGCGAGTGCGTAGAGTCCTGCCCGATGGGGCTGAATCCCTCCATGCTGGGCATGCTGGCGGCGCGGCGCGAGTACGACGCCATGGGCGAGCAGTACCACATCGGCGACTGCTTCGAGTGCGGCTGCTGCACCTGGATCTGCCCCTCGAACATTCCGCTGGTGCAGCAGTTCCGCGTCGCCAAGCAGATCCTGCGGGAGAAAGCAGCAGCGTGACCGCTCCAACACGCACCGAAATCCGCAGCGCGCCACACATCAAGGGGCCGCGCAGCGTCGAGCAGATCATGGCGAACGTGGTGTATTCGCTGCTGCCGATCTGTGCCTTCTTTGTTTACCAGTACGGCATCTCGGCGGCGGCCTCGCTCCTCGTCGTCACCGCCGCCTGCCTGCTCACCGAGCGCGCCTTCGTCCGCACCGGCACCCAGGCCGGCAACCTGTCCGACTTTTCCGCCACCATCACCGGCCTGCTGCTGGCGCTGACCTTGCCGCCCGGCTTCCCGCTCTGGATGGGGGCGGTGGCGGGCGTTTCCGCCATCGCGCTGGGCAAGGCGCTCTTTGGCGGCATCGGCTTCAACGTCTTCAACCCGGCGCTGGTCGGCCGCGCCTTCGTGCAGGCGGCCTTCCCGGCGGCGATCGCCACCTACACGCCGTCCTTCCTGCCGGGACGCTTCACGCAATTCATCCCGTCCTCGCTGGCCTGGCCGCTGATGACGCCGGCCGACACGGCGGCCTGGCTGAAGGCCATGCAGTACGACGCGCTGGCGAGCGCCTCACCCCTCGCGCGCTGGAAGTTCGAAGGTTTTGTCACGCCGGCCTGGGACCTGATGACTTCGCTCGCCGGCCACATGGCGGTCGGCCCTTCGCCGCTCCTGATCGTGCTGTGCGGCGCCTATCTGGCGCTGCGCCGATTCATGGACTGGCGCATTCCGGTCGCCGTGCTGGGTAGCGCCGGACTGTCGGCGCTGCTGATCTATGCTGTTTTCGGCACGCGCTATCCCGACCCCTTCTTCATGCTGTTCTCGGGCGGCCTCGTGCTCGGCGCCGTGTACATGGCAACCGACATGGCGACCTCGCCGGTGACGCCGCGCGGCATGTGGGTGTACGGCGTCCTGATCGGCGTGCTGACGGTGGTGATCCGCTACTACAGCGGCCTGCCCGAAGGCGTCATGTACGCCATCCTCATCGGTAATGCGGCGACGCCGCTGATCGAGCGGGTGACTCAGCCGACGCCCTTCGGCAAGGGCGCCTCGATCCAGGCCAGGAAGTCGGCTTCCTACACGATGCATCCCGACTACATCTCGCGCGAGGAAGCCTCGGCAAAGACGCCGAAGAAACGCTTCCTCAAGAACAAGCCGAAAAAGCCATGACCGAACCGCCCGTCACCGCGCCTCAGGCGACCCCGGCGCTTTCGCTGGTGAAGACGCTCGGCATCGTGTCGACCGTTTGCGGGCTGATCATCGTCGGCGCCTACCAGGGCACTTACGACGCGGCGGCGGCGAACCGCAGGCTGGCGCTGGAGCGCACCGTGTTCAGGGTGATCCCGGCGGCGAAGTCCATGGCCGAATGGCAGGCGACGCCGCAGGGCATCAAGCCGGCGGGCGGCGAGGCGGTTGCCGGCGCGGTGAAGTTCTATGCGACCTACGACGCCGCCGGCGCGCTGGCCGGCATCGGCGTGGAGGCGGGCGCCAAGGGCTACGCCGACGTCGTGCGTATCCTCTACGGCTATTCCTACGACTGCCAGTGCGTCACCGGCATCGGCGTCGTGTCGATGAAGGAGACGCCGGGCATCGGCGACAAGATCATCACCGACAAGGCCTTCCTCGCCAACTTCACCGCGCTCGACGTGAAGCTCAACGCCGAGCTGTCCGCACTGGCCAACGAGGTGAAGGTGGTCAAGCAGGGCGCCAAGACGAAAGCCTGGGAGATCGATGCCATCGCCGGCGCCACGGTGACCTCGCGCGCGGTGGGCAAGGCGATCAACGACAGCGCGCAGCAGCTGTTGCCGAAACTGGCGCCGGAAATCGGCAAACTGCAGAAGAAGGAATCATGAGCGACCTCGCCCAAGCCAAGAATTTCGACGAGTTCATGGAGGGCATCTGGCGCCAGAACCCGGTCTTCGTCATGGTGCTCGGCATGTGCCCGACGCTGGCGGTGACGGTGTCGGCCATGAACGCCTTGTCCATGGGCTTGGCGACGATGTTCGTGCTGGTGTGCTCCTGCGGCCTGGTGTCGCTGTTGCGCAGCGTCGTGCCGAAGGAGGTGAGGATTGCCACCTACATCGTCATCATCGCCACCTTCGTCACGGTGGTCGATTACGTCATCCAGGCGGTGAGCCTGGCGGTGTACGACGCGCTCGGCGCCTTCATCCAGCTGATCGTTGTGAACTGCATCATCCTCGGCCGCGCCGAGGCGCATGCCTCGAAGCATCCGCCCGTGACGGCGATGGTGAACGCGCTGGGCATGAGCATCGGCTTCGTCATCGGCCTGTTTGCCCTCGGCGCCGTGCGCGAGGTGCTCGGCGCCGGCACGCTGTTCGGCGTTTCGCTCTTCGGCGCGAACTTCCAGCCTTGGGTGGTGATGGTGCTGCCGCCCGGGGGCTTCATCGTGCTGGGCGGCTGGCTGCTGCTGTTCGCGGCGCTGAAGCGGCGCCAGGAAGCGCGCTCGGCGGCGCAGGGAGGCGGCGATGGCGCCTGAATCGCTCGGCCAGATCTTCCTTGCCGCGGTGCTGGCCAACAACTTCGTGCTGGCGATGTTCCTCGGCCTGTGCCCCTTCCTCGGCGTCTCGACGCGCCTCGACACGGCCTTTCCGATGGGCATCGCGACGACCTTCGTCATGCTGGTGGCCTCGCTCTGCGCCTACGGCCTCAATCTGCTGCTGACGGCGTTCCAGCTCGAGTTCCTGCGCCTGATCTCCTACATCGTGGTGATCGCCTCGGCGGTGCAACTGGTGGAGATGTTCCTCAAGAAGACCAGCCCGGCGCTGTTCCGCGCGCTGGGCATCTACCTGCCGCTGATCACCACCAACTGTGCGGTACTCGGCGTGGCGCTGTTCCAGACGGCGCGCGAATACAGCTTCGCCCAGGCCATGGTGTTCAGCTTCGGCGGTGGTGCCGGCTTCACCCTGGCGCTGGTGCTGATGGCCAGCGTGCGCGAGCGCCTGCAGCTCTCGAACGTGCCGGGTGTGGCGCAGGGTACGGCGCTGTCGCTCATGCTGGCGGGGCTGCTGTCGATGGCCTTCATGGGCTTTGCCGGGCTGGGCGGATGATGGGGAAATACCTCCTCGCCATCGGCCTGATCTTCGCCGTCCTGGCGGGCGGCATCGCCGTGCAGAACCTCTACCGCCGCTTCGCTGCGCGGCATCCCGAACTCGGCCCCTTCCGCGAGGAAAAGGGCTGCGGCAGCTGCTCCGCCGGCAACGGCTGCGGCACCAGCGCCTGCGACCGTCCGGTCGGCAAGTAGACGCGTCATCGGGCCGGGGCAGAACGAAGCCGGCAGCGATTCTTCGAGGGAGATAATGCTGAAGGGAGGTTGGCTCCCCGACCTGGGCTCGAACCAGGGACACACGGATTAACAGTCCGTTGCTCTACCGACTGAGCTATCGGGGATCAGCCGAGGCGCGAATGTTAGACATTTCGCCGCTATGCGTCAAGCCGTTCGCAGGTACAATCCCTGCAATTACTTGGTTAGCATCAGGCATGGACAACAGCACGGTCTACATCAAAACCAAGGAAGGCGAGGAGGCGGTGCGTCAGCGCACGCGCCTCGTGCAGCGCAATCTGCGCAACATCCTCATCATGGTCGACGGTCATGCCTCTGTCGCTGACCTGGCGCGGCGCTTTGGCGATGCCGCCGCAACCGATGCGGCCCTGCGCGAACTGCAGTCTTCAGGCTTCATCGTCGAATTGGGTGGCGAAGCGCCCTTCACGGATTCCCCTCCGCAGGCGGAGCCGGCGTCGAAAGTCGAAGACGTCCCGGTACTGACGTCGGCGATCGAGACCGGTTCTTCCATTAGCCCCTTCAGCGAGCCGCCGTCCTCCATGCAGCACGCCTCGCTGCCGCCGGAATTCGATGATGCGCCGCCTGTCATGCACGAGTACGAATCGCTGCCGCCGACCTTCAATCCCGCCGAGGCGTGGCAAAGTTCGCCGCCGCCAAAAGCGGCGGCTCCCAACGTGCTCGACAAGGTCAAGAGTGCCACGGCGGGGATGGGTGCAAAGCTGGCCGACCTGGCTAAACGCAAGGCGAAGCCGGCAGAGCAGGGCAATGAGCCGTTAGAGGTCCAACTCGAGCCGATCCGGCGAATGCGACGCCTGCCCGCGCCGTGGCCGGTGCTTGCGCTGCTGGCGCTAGCGGGACTGTGCCTGTTGTCAGTGTTCGCCGCCATGTTGTTCCCGTATGAGCGCTATCTGCCGGACCTCGAACGGAAAGCCGGCGCGGCGCTGAAGGACCCCGTCAAGATCGGCACTATCGGCTTTTCGATTCTGCCGCGGCCACATATCGCTCTCGGCAATATCCGGGTCGGCCAGGCGGAACACTTGACCGTCGCCAAAGCGATGGCCGTTCCCGAGGTCCTTTCTCTGTTCGGCGATTCGACCGTCGTCAGCGAACTTGTGCTTGAGAAGCCCTTGGTGAATAGCGCCGGACTGGGGCGTCTTGCCCAGGTCGGCCAGAGTCCGGGCATGACGATTCAGCGCATCGTGCTGAAGGATCTCGGGCTGGTCGTTGGCGAGACCGTGTTCGGCGGCCTGCAGGGCGAGGTGGCGATGGACGGATCCGGCGTTCCGACGAAGATCCACCTGAGCAGCAAGGAAACGCTGACGCTTGAACTGACGCCAGGCGGAGGAGGCTTTCGGTTTGCCGCACTCGGCACGGGCTGGCAAGCCGTCTCCAGCCCGGGACTCACCGTCGATCGCCTCGATGCGATAGGGGAGTTGAAGGCGAATCGTCTGGAACTGGGCAAGTTGGACGGCAAGGCCTACGACGGCCTGGTGGAAGGGAAACTTTCCCTGGATTGGTCGAGTGGTTTCAGGCTGAAGGGCGAGTTTGTCCTGACGCGCCTGAATGCGACGCGGGTGTTGACGGCGCTGGGATCCGATTTTTCCGGTGCAGGCGAACTGAACGTCAAGCTTCGTCTGGATGGCGAGGCCGGAAGCGACGGCGCGCTATGGGAATCGCTCCGGTCTGAAGCCGTCTTTGAAGTCGGGCGAGGCGAGATCAAGGGTTTCGATCTGGGCGAGGCCGTGCGTAATACCGGTGCCTCGGCCACGCAAGGCGGTGCGACGAAGTTCGAGCAGTTGAGCGGAACCCTGGTGAAGACTCCGGACGGGATGCGCCTCGCCAACCTGCGTCTGAGTTCCGGTCTGCTGCAGGCCGGCGGCAACCTGGCTTTGGCGTCGGGTGGCCAATTGAGCGGCGCAGTGGATGTTGAACTGAAAAGCTCGGCGAGGCCCTTGCGGATGGCGTTACTGGTCGGCGGGACATCCAAGGCGCCGCTGTTGACGCCAGCGCGAGGCAGATAAACCCCACAGCAAAAAAACGGGCGCCGCGGCGCCCGTTTTTATTGTCTTGCTATTCGCGGCGCTATTTGACGACGGCAGCGATGGCGTCGGCGACGTAGTCGATATTGCGCGAATTCAGCGCGGCGAGGCAGATGCGCCCGGTGCTGACGGCATAGATGCCGAACTCCGCCTTCAGGCGCTCGACCTGCGCGGCCGACAGCCCCGTGTAGGAGAACATGCCGCGCTGCTTGGCCACGAAGGAGAAGTCCTGGGCCACGCCACGCGCCTTGAGCTTGTCCACCAGTCCAGTGCGCATGGCGCGGATGCGGTCGCGCATGCCGGCCAACTCATCCTCCCACTGCGTGCGCAACTCGGGGCTGGAGAGCACCGCCGCGACGATGGCGCCGCCGTGGGTCGGCGGGTTGGAATAGTTCGTGCGGACGACGCGCTTCACCTGCGACATGACGCGCGCGGACTCGTCCTTGCTGGCGGTGACGATGGAAAGGGCGCCGACGCGCTCGCCGTAGATCGAGAACGACTTGGAGAAAGAGCTGGAAACGAAAAACTGCAGGCCGGAGGCGGCGAACAGCTTGAGCGCCATGGCGTCCGGCTCGATGCCATCGGCGAAGCCCTGGTAGGCCATGTCGATGAAGGCAACCAGGCCGCGCGCCCGGATCGTCTCGACGGTTTCCTTCCATTGCGCTTCGGACAGGTCGGCGCCGGTCGGATTGTGGCAGCAGGCGTGCAGGACGACGATCGTTCCGGCCGGCAGCTTGGCCAGACAGGCCTGCATGGCCGTGAAATCTACGCCCTTGGTGGCGGCATCGTAGTAGGGATAGTTGCCGACGGCGAAGCCGGCGGATTCGAAGAGCGCGCGGTGGTTCTCCCAGCTCGGATCGCTGATGTAGACGGCGGCTTCCGGCAGCAGACGCTTGAGGAAATCTGCGCCGACCTTGAGGGCGCCCGTGCCGCCGAGGGCCTCGACGGTGACGACGCGGCCGTCCTTGAGCAGGGCGGAGTCGGCGCCGAAGAGCAGGTTCTGCACCGCCTGGTTGTAGCTGGCCGGGCCTTCGATCGGCTGGTAGCCGCGTGCCGGCATGGCTTCGAGGCGGACCTTCTCTGCGGCACGCACGGCGGCGAGCAGCGGGACCTTGCCGCTGTCGTCACTGTACACGCCTACGCCGAGGTTCACCTTGGTGCTGCGGGTGTCGGCGTTGAAGGCTTCGTTGAGGCCGAGGATGGGATCGCGGGGAGCCAGTTCCACCGCTGCGAAGATCGAAGAGGTCATGTCGGTACATAAGAGACAATAAGCGGCGGTATTGTACCTGCGCGTGCGGATACGCCCAAGAGAAGGCGCTTATCGGTCTATACGAAGAACAGGCCGGTACCGATGCCGGCGGCCAATGCCGCCATGGCGGGCAGGGTGCGGCGGGCGAGCGCCCAGCCGCCGAGGGCGACGACGAGGCCCGCCTTGAAAGTCAGGTTGGACAGCACGGCGAGGGCGATCGAGGTGACGGCCTGGCCCGCGGTGAGCTTGTCGAGGGAGAACAGGCGCAGGCTGGACAGTGTGATGGCATCGACGTCGGTCAGGCCGGAGGCGAGCGCCACGGCGTACATCCCGCGCGGGCCGGCGACGTCCGACAGCCAGGCCGAGCAGAACAGAACGATGACGTAGAGGGCGCCGAAGCCGAGCGCGGTGCGGATCTCGGTCGGGTTGCGCACTTCCGGCATGGGCAATTGCCCCTGAGCTTCCAACCTTCGCCAGCCGAAGGCCGTGACGGCCAATCCGAGGACGAGGCCGCCGCCGAATACCTTGGCCAGCGGCTCGAGGATGGCCGGTGCCACTACGGCCGCCATCACGGTCAGGCGCGCGAGCACCATCAGGCTGGCGACCATGATGACCACCATGGCGGCTTGCGACAGCGCGGCTTGGCCGCGGGCATGGCGGGAAAACACGACGGTGGTCGCCGTGCTGGAAACGAGACCGCCGAGCAGGCCCATCATGGGCGCGCCATGCTGCGGTCCGGCCAGGCGCAGGGCGGCATAGCCGGCGAGCGAAACGCCGGATACCAGCACCACCATGAGCCAGGCCTGGTGCGGGTTGAATGCCTCGTAGGGGCCGTAGTTGTGGTCGGGCAGGATGGGCAGGATGACGAAGGAGAGAACGGCGAACTGCAGGATGGAAATGATGTCCTTCGGCGTCAGGCGGTGGGAAATACCATGCAGTTCCGCCTTGAAATAAAGCAGGACGGTGGTGGCGATGGCCATCATCACGGCCAGCGTGCCGTGGCCGAACCAGACGGCGGCGCCGAGGCAATAGCAGACCATGATGGCAACGACGGAGGTGGTGCCAGGATCGCCGGCATCATCGGGCTGGTTGAGATAGGCGGCGATGATCATGGCGCCGACCGCGAGCAGGCCGGCGGCGAGAATCCAGCCGGAGTCGGCCTTCTCCGCCAGCATGGCGGAGAGCGTGCCGAGCAGGGCAACCAGGGCGAAGGTGCGCAGGCCGGCTTTGGCCGAACGGCGCCGCTCGCGCTCGAGGCCGATGAGCAGGCCGATGGCGAGGCTGGTGACGAAGGCCTGCAGATGCGGCGGGGCGGAAAGGAGCGCCGTGAAATCCATGACTTCCGAATTCTAATTACAATTCGCTCATGTCGCGACATATTGCCCTGGTGCCCGCCGCCGGAGCGGGCACGCGCATGGGGGACGATCTGCCCAAGCAGTACATGCCGCTGGCCGGCCGGCCGATGGTCCGGCATGCATTGACAGCGCTGTGCGCCTCGTTTCGCATCGAGCGGGTGTATGTGGTGCTGTCCGAGCAGGACAGCGACTGGGCGCGCTTCGACTGGTCCGCACTCGGCCCCAAGCTGACCGTCCTGCGCTGCGGCGGACCGACGCGGGCCGACAGCGTGTTGAACGGCCTTACGGCCATTGCCGGCGAGGTGGCGGCGGACGATTGGATCCTGGTGCACGACGCCGCCCGCCCCTGCCTGTCCGCCGCGCAGCTCGATGCGCTGCTCGATCAGGCCGGTGGCGACGCAGTAGGGGGCATCCTCGCCGTGCCGGTCGCGGACACCCTGAAGCGCGCGGGGCCGGATCGGCGCATCGCGACAACCGTGCCGCGCGAGCACCTCTGGCAGGCGCAAACGCCGCAGATGTTCCGCTACGGCCTGCTGCGCGAGGCGCTCTCGCGCAGCCGCATCGTCACCGACGAGGCCGGCGCGATGGAAGCGATGGGGCACCGCCCGCTGCTGGTGGCGAGCGACGGGAGCAACCTGAAAGTGACCTATCCTTCCGATCTGGCGCTGGCGGAGCGGATCTTGCTGGAAAGAGAGGGGAAGTAATGCGTATCGGCCAAGGCTTCGACGTCCATGCCCTGGTGCCGGGCAGACGACTGATCATCGGCGGGGTCGACATCCCATTCGGGCGCGGGCTGCTCGGCCATTCGGACGCCGACGTGCTGCTGCACGCCGTGACGGACGCCCTGCTCGGTGCCGCCGGCCTGGGCGACATCGGCCGGCATTTTCCGGACAGCGACCCGCGCTTCAAGGACGCCGACAGCCGCATGCTGTTGCGCGAAACGGCGCGCTTGGTCGGCGCAACGGGATTTCGCGTCGTCAACGTCGACGCCACGGTGATCGCCCGCGCGCCTCGCCTTGCGCCGCACGTGAATGCCATGGCGGCGAACATCGCCGCCGACTTGGGTGTCGAGCCGGGCTGTGTGAACATCAAGGCGAAGACCACGGAAAGCCTTGGCTTCACCGGCCGCGGCGAGGGGATTGCCGCCCAGGCCGTGGCCCTGATCGAGCGTGCCGGCGGATAAACCACACCGCGTCTTCTTTGCGCTCTGGCCTGACGCGGAGGTGGCGCGGCAGTTCGACGAGGCGGGGCGGCAGGCCCATCGCTCACTCGGTGGCCGCCGCATGCGGCGCGAGACCCTGCACCTGACGCTGGCCTTCATCGGCGACGTAGCGCCCGATCGGCTGGCCGAGCTCGGAGACATCGCCGGCTCCATCAGCCTGCCGATCTTCGATCAGCCGTTCGATCGCCTGCAGTGTCTGCCGCGAAAGAAGATATGCTGGGCCGCGGCCGGGGCCATTTCGCCCGTGCTGCGTGATCTGGCGGCAGCGCTCCACGACCGGCTCAAGGCGGCGGGCTTCCGCACCGAGGAACGCCCCTTCGCCGCCCACGTCACGCTCCTGCGCCATGCCCGCTGCGAGAAGATGCCGGAAGGCGATAGCCTGTCTATTGTCTGGTCGGTGTGCGACTTCGTGCTGGTCGAATCGGATCTGAAGCCGGAAGGTGCCGGCTACCGGATCCTGCAGCGCTGGGTGCTCGGTCAAACCTGAAGCCGCTCCAGCAATTCGGCTTCAAGCCGCAGCAGCGTTGCCGTCTTGCCCAGTTCCGCCCCACTGATGAGGAAGGTGTCCTCGACGCGCTCGCCGAGGGTGGCGATCTTGGCGGTGTGCACGCCGATGCCGTGCTCGTCCAGCGTCGACGCCACGGTGAACAGCAGGCCGGGGCGGTCCGCCGCGACGATCGACAGCAGGCAGTGCCCGGCCTTTTCCGTCGGGCGGATATGCACTTCCGGCGTGATGGGGAAGTTGCGCACCTGGCGCGAGATGCGCCCGCTTGCCGCTTTTTCCGGCGCGGCGCCAGGAGCGAGGCGGGCGGCAAGATCATGTTCGATGAGGCTGATCATATCGCGCGTGGCCAGCACGCCGTCCGGATCGAGCAGCATGAAGCTGTCCAGCGCATAGCCGTGCCGCGTGGTGTGGATTTTCGCCTCGGCGATGCTGTAACCGAGGCGGCTGAAGAAGCCGCAAAGGCGGGCAAAGAGGTGGGGTTGATCGGGCGTGTAGACCATGACCTGCAGACCTTCCTCGCCTATATGGGCCAAGCGCGCCTTCACGACCGGCTGCTCGGGCGCCGGCCGATGGTAGAGCGTGCGCGTGTGCCAGGCGATCTCCTCTGCATCGTGGCGCAGGAAATAGACCGTATCGAGTTCCTTCCAGAAGGCTTCCTCGATACCCAGGCGCAGGCCGTGGTAACGCAACAAGCGGCGCGCCTCTTCCTGGCGCTCGCCGATGCCGAGCACCTGCTGCGGCGTCGCGCCGCGCAGCAGGCGCAAGGCAGCGTTGAAGAGGTCCTCCAGCAGCTTGCCCTTCCAGCCATTCCACACTTTCGGGCTGGTGCCGCGGATGTCGGCGACGGTGAGCAGGTAGAGTGCAGTGAGGCGGCGCTCGTTGCCGACGAGGCCGGCAAAGGCGCGCACCACCTCGAGGTCGGCAAGATCCTGCTTCTGGGCGACATTCGACATCGACAGGTGGTGCTCGACCAGCCAGACCACCAGGGCCGTGTCCTCGTCGGCCAGCCCATGGTCGCGACAGAAGCGGCGCGCGTCCGGCATGCCCAGTTTCGAATGGTCGCCGCCGCGCCCCTTGGCGATGTCGTGGAAAAGGGCGGCGAGGTAGAGCAGCCAAGGCTTCTCGAAACCGGCGAGCAGCCGGCTGCAGAAGGGGTACTCATGGGCGAATTCGGGCAGGGCGAAGCGGCGCAGGTTGCGCACCACCATGAGGATGTGCTGGTCGACCGTGTAGGCATGGAACAGGTCATGCTGCATCTGGCAGACGATGCGGCGGAAGGCCGGCAGGTAGCGGCCGAGGATGCCGTATTGATTCATGCGCCGCAGTTCATGCACCAATCCGCGCCGCTGCTGGAATATCTGCAGGAAAGCGGCGCGATTGTGCGGGCTGCGGCGAAAGTCAGGTCCGATGAGACGGCGTGCCCGCCACAGCGCGCGCAGGGTGCGCGCCGTCATGCCCTTCAGCTCGGCCCGCTGCTGCATGATGAGGAAGCTTTCCAGGATGGCTTCGGGCGCTTTCTCGAAGATATCCTCGGCTCGCACGTCGAGCAGCTCGCGGTTCATCTGGAAGCGCTCGTTGATGACGATCGGCGCCTTGTTCGTCTCCGGAAAGATCTCCGCGCCGAGGTTCTGCAGCAGGATGGTGTTGAGCTGGGTGACGGACTTGGCGGTGCGGAAGTAACGCTGCATGAGCAGTTCCGAGGCGCGCCGCGTCTTGCCGGCGGCGATGCCGAAGCGGCCGGCGACGGCCTCCTGATGATCGAACAGCAGGCGGTCTTCGCGCCGTCCGGTAAGGTGGTGCAGCCGGATGCGCAAGTGGCGCAGAAAGGTCTCCAGTCCTTTCAGCTGCAGGGCTTCGCCGCGCGTGACGAAACCGCGGCGCGCCAGGTCGTTCCAGGAGTCGCCCAGCCCGGCGGCGCGGCTGATCCAGAGAATCATCTGCAGATCGCGCAGCCCGCCAGGGCTTTCCTTGCAGTTGGGCTCGAGGGCGTAGGGCGTCTCCTGATAGCGGACGTAGCGTTCGTCCTGTTCCAGGCGCTTGCCCTTGAAGAAGCTCCTTGGGTCGAGCTGGGCGCGCATCTTGCCTGCGAACTCGCCATACAGCGTACGGCTGCCGCAAATCAGGCGCGCTTCGAGCAGGTTGGTCTGCACAGTGATGTCGCGGGCGGCTTCGTCAACGCACTGCCAGACGGTGCGCACGCTATGGCCGATAGCCAGCCCGATGTCCCAGAGCAGGCCGATCAGGCTTTCGAGCTGGCGCTCCGTGTCACGGGCGACGTTGTCCGGCAGCAGGAACAGAATGTCGACATCGGAGGCGGGGTACAGCTCGCGCCGGCCATAGCCGCCCACGGCGACGAGCGACAAGCCGAGCGGCAGACGCGCTTCCTGCCACAGGGTTTTCAGCGTCTCGTCGACCAGCTGGCTCCTGCCGCGCAGCAGGGCCAGGGCGTCGCCGCGCGACTCGTAGGCTGCCTTGAGCGCAGCCTGCCCTTGGGCGAGCTCCGCCTTGAGCCGGCCGGCGCGCTGGCGCAGCGCCGCGCTGTCCTCGGTCGGGGCGGTCAGCATGCTCAGGCGAGGGTATGGGGCTTGGGTGGTGTCCCGGCGGACAGGGTCAGGACCTCGGCGCCGGATTCGGTCACCAGTACGGTATGTTCCCACTGGGCCGACAGACTGCGGTCCTTGGTGACGATGGTCCAGCCGTCGGGAAGCTCGGAAATCGCCGCCTTGCCGGCGTTGATCATCGGTTCGATGGTGAAGACCATGCCAGGCCGCAGTTCCGCTCCGGCGCCGGGCCGGCCGTAATGCAGCACCTGCGGTTCCTCATGGAACTGACGTCCGATGCCGTGGCCGCAAAACTCGCGCACGACGGAAAAGCCGTTCGACTCGGCATGGCGCTGGATGGCATGGCCGATGTCGCCGAGGTGGCCGCCCGGACGCACCTGGGCGATGCCCAGCCAAAGGCATTCGTAGGTTACCGCGCACAGCCGCTTGGCCAGTATGCCGGTCTCGCCGACCGGGAACATGCGGCTGGTGTCGCCGTGCCAGCCGTCCTTGATGACGGTGATATCGAGATTGACGATATCCCCTTTTTTCAACGGCTTATCCCCGGGCACGCCATGGCAAACCTGATGGTTGATGGAGGCGCAGATCGACTTCGGGTAAGGCTTGTAGCCAGGCGGCGCATAGTTCAGCGGCGCCGGAATCGTGCCCTGCACGTTCACCATATAGTCATGGCAGAGGCGGTCGAGTTCGGCGGTGGTGACGCCGGGCCTGACGTGCGGTTCGATGTAATCGAGGACTTCGGCGGCCAGCCGGCCGGCAACCCGCATCTTTTCGATTTCTTCGGGGGTCTTGATGACAATGCTCATGTCTCGGCGGGTGTTCGGTACATACGCGACTTAAAACAGAATTATGCTTGAGAACAGAGGGGAAAAACCGCTATAATGCGCGACTTGCTTGTCCTCGGACAGGCAAAATTCGCACGCCCGGCGCCGAAAGGGTGCCAGAAGCAAAGCTGCACGGCCGGGCGGAGGTCAACCCTTATCGGAGAATCTGATGTCAACGACCATGCGTCAAATGCTGGAGGCGGGTGTCCATTTCGGCCACCAGACCCGCTTCTGGAACCCCAAGATGGCCCCCTTCATCTTCGGCCATCGCAACAAGATCCACATCATCAACTTGGAAAAGACCCTGGTCAAATACCAGGAGGCGATGAATTTCCTGCGCAAGATGTCGGCCAACAAGGGCACCGTGCTCTTCGTCGGCACCAAGCGCCAAGCACGCGAGATCGTGCGCGAGGAAGCCATTCGTGCCGGCGCCCCCTTCGTGGACGAGCGCTGGCTGGGCGGCATGCTGACCAACTTCAAGACGGTCAAGCAGTCGATCAAGCGCCTTAAGGAGCTTGAGACCATGTCGCAGGACGGCACCTTCGACAAGCTGGGCAAGAAGGAGGCGCTGATGCTGCAGCGCGAGCTGATCAAGCTGGAGAAGAGCATCGGCGGCATCAAGGACATGAACGGCCTGCCCGACGCCATCTTCGTCATCGACGTCGGCTACCACAAGATCGCCGTGACCGAGGCCAGCAAGCTGGGCATTCCGGTTATCGGCGTGGTCGATACCAACCACAACCCGGAAGGCGTGGCCTACGTTATTCCCGGCAACGACGACTCCAGCCGAGCCATCCGCCTCTACGCGCGCGGCGCCGCCGACGCGGTCCTGGAAGGCCGCAGCCAAGCCGTGCAGGAAGTCGTCGCCGCGGTGTCTGATGACTTCGTCGAGGTCGACGAGGGCGGCGAAGGCGAAGCGGCCTGAGTGCCGGACAAGTGGAACCCCGCGGGGCGGCCAGGCCGCCCCGTTGTGCATCAACAGCATGAATTCAGGAGCAAGCATGGCGGAAATCACCGTTTCGATGGTCAAGGAACTGCGCGAGAAAACCGACGCGCCGATGATGGAGTGCAAGAAGGCCCTCAGCGAGGCCGGCGGCGACATGGCCAAGGCCGAGGAGATCCTGCGCGTCAAGCTGGGCAACAAGGCCAGCAAGGCCGCCTCCCGCGTGGCGGCCGAAGGCATGGTCGGCGTCTTCATCGCCCCGGATGCCAAGCTGGGCGCGATCATTGAAGTCAACTGCGAGACCGACTTCGTTGCCAAGAACGACGACTTCCAGGCCTTCACCAAGGCCCTGGCGGAACTGGTGGCGAAGCAGAATCCGGCCGACGTCGCCGCCCTGTCGGGACTGACTATGAACGGCGCCACCGTGGAAGCCACGCGCACGGCGCTGGTGGGCAAGATCGGCGAGAACATGTCGATCCGCCGCTTCGCACGCTTCGAGGCGAAGGGCAAGCTGACGAGCTACATCCACGGCGGCGCCAAGATCGGCGTGCTGGTGGACATGGCCGGCGGCGAGGATGCCCTGGCCAAGGACGTCGCCATGCACATCGCCGCCTCCAAGCCGAAGGCGCTCGACGCCTCGGGCGTGCCGGCCGACCTGCTCGAGACCGAGCGCCGAATCGCCGTCGAGAAGGCGCGCGAGGCCGGCAAGCCGGAAGCCATGCTGGACAAGATTGCCGAAGGCACGGTGCAGAAGTACCTCAAGGAAGTGACGCTGCTCGGCCAGGTCTTCGTCAAGGCGGAGGACGGCAAGCAGACCATCGAGCAGTTGCTGAAGGCGAAGGGCGCCTCCGTCGCCGGCTTCCAGCTCTACGTGGTGGGCGAGGGCCTGGAGAAGCGTTCCAACGACTTCGCCGCCGAAGTGGCGGCGCAGGCCGCTGCGGCGGCCGCTCGTTAAGCGCATGGGTACGCCCGCCTACAAACGCATCCTGCTCAAGCTGTCGGGCGAGGCCCTGATGGGGGCCGACGCCTACGGCATCAACCGGGAGACGCTGGTGGGCATCGTTGCCGAGATCAAATCGGTCGCCGACCTGGGGGTCGAGATCGGCGTGGTCATTGGCGGCGGCAACATCTTCCGCGGACTGGCCGGCAGCGCGTCCGGCATGGACCGTGCCACGGCCGACTACATGGGCATGCTGGCGACGGTGATGAACGCCATGGCGCTGACCGATGCCATGCGCCAGGCCGGACTGAACGGCCGCGTCCAGTCGGCTTTGAAGATCGAACAGGTGGTCGAGCCCTACATCCGCGGCAAGGCCATCCGCTATCTGGAAGAGGGCAAGATCGTCGTCTTTGCCGCCGGCACGGGCAACCCCTTTTTCACCACCGATACCGCTGCCGCCCTGCGCGGTTCGGAGATCGGCGCCGAGATCGTGCTCAAGGCGACCAAGGTGGATGGCGTGTATACCGCCGACCCGAAGAAGAATCCCACGGCGGAGCGCTATCACCGCGTCAGCTTCGACGAGGCGATCGGCCGGAATCTGCAGGTGATGGACGCCACCGCGCTGGCCCTCTGCCGCGACCAGCGACTGCCCATCAATGTCTTCAGCATCTTCAAGCCTGGCGCGCTCAAGCGCGTGGTGCTGGGCGAGGACGAAGGTACCATGGTGTATTGCTAGAGGAGCGTTGCATGATTGCCGATCTGAAAAAGACCACCGAACAGAAGATGCAGAAATCCCTCGAGGCGCTCAAAGCCGACCTCGGAAAGGTGCGTACCGGACGCGCCCACGCCGGCATCCTCGATCACGTGCAGGTGGACTATTACGGTTCGATGATGCCGATCAACCAGGTGGCCAATATCAACCTGATTGACGCCCGCACCATCGGCGTGACGCCGTGGGAGAAGAAGATGGCGGCAGTGATCGAGAAAGCCATCCGTGATTCCGACCTCGGGCTCAACCCGGCCACGATGGGCGACATCGTGCGTGTGCCCATGCCGGCGCTGACCGAGGAGCGGCGCAAGGATCTGATCAAGGTTGTGCGCCACGAGGCGGAGAACGCCCGCGTGGCCGTGCGCAACCTGCGCCGCGACGCCAACCACGCCCTCAAGGAGGCGATGAAGGCGAAGACCATCTCCGAGGACGACGAGCGGCGTGCGCAGGAGGACGTGCAGAAACTGACTGACCGCCACATCGCCGAGATCGACAAGGCGCTGGCGCAGAAGGAAAGCGACCTGATGGCCGTTTGACGGGTCATCTCAAGGCGACCGGAGAGGCGGGCGTGTCTCATCACCCCAGTTCCACGCAGGGCATTCCGCCAGTCGGCGAGGTGCCTCGGCACATCGCCATCATCATGGACGGCAATGGCCGCTGGGCCAAGAAGCGCTTCATGCCGCGCGTGGCAGGCCACAAGCGCGGAGTGGAGACCGTTCGCGAGATCATCAAGGCCTGCATCAAGCGCGGCGTCGCCTACCTGACGCTGTTTGCCTTCAGTTCCGAGAACTGGCGCAGGCCTGAGGAAGAGGTCTCCTTCCTGATGCAGCTTTTCCTGCGCTCCCTCGAGGAGGAGGTCGCCAGCTTGCATGAAAACGGCATCCGTTTCCGTGTCGTCGGCGATCTGTCCCGTTTCGATCCGCGCATCGCCGATCTGATCGGCCGTGGCGAACGGCTCACCGCAGGTAATACCAAACTCACCCTCACCATCGCCGCGAATTACGGCGGGCGCTGGGATATCCTGCAAGCCGTGGAGAAAATGCTGTCCGCCCAGCCGGAGAAACGGAACGGATTCGAGGAGGCCGATCTGGCCCGGCACCTTGCGATGCACTACGCGCCGGAACCCGATCTATTCATTCGTACCGGCGGAGAGCAGCGGATCAGCAATTTTCTGCTTTGGCAAATGGCCTACAGCGAATTCCATTTCACCCACACCCTGTGGCCGGAATTCGACGCCGCGGCATTGGACCAAGCCATTGCATCCTATCAGCGCAGGGAAAGGCGTTTCGGGCGCACTTCCGAGCAACTCCTGGGAACAGACCTCCCGTTGCAGCCGGAAGCTCCGGTATCGGCGCTCAAGAATGCTTAAGACGCGGGTCGTCACCGCTCTTGCCCTGCTGGCGGGATTCCTCGCCATGCTTTTCCTGCTCCCCTTTTCCGGCTGGCTGCTTTTCGCGAGTTGCGTCGCCGGCGCTGGCGCCTGGGAGTGGGGCGGACTGCTCAAGCTGAGTGGAATCCGGCGCGGTACCTATGCCGGTGCCGCCTTCCTGCTCTGCGCGCTGCTAGGCTGGGGCATATTCGATGTCGGCACCGGCCAGACCCTGGACGTGCCCCTGCTGATCGTCTTGCTGACCCTCGCCGGATTGTTCTGGCTGTTGGCGGTACCGGCCTGGCTGATCCGGAAATGGTCCATTGCCGCCAGCCCGGCCGGACTCGTCGCCGGGTGGGTGGTTCTGATTCCAGCCTGCCTGGCCCTGATGCAATTGAGGGTGGCCAGCCCGCTCCTTCTTCTGGCGGTGATGGCGTTCGTCTGGCTGGCCGATATCGCGGCCTATTTCAGCGGCCGGGCTTTCGGCAAGCACAAGCTGGCGCCCCAGATCAGCCCGGGCAAGACCTGGGAAGGCGCGGCAGGTGCAGCGGTCGCGCTGGTCGTTTACTGCCTGATTGTGGCCAGTGCGGCTAGCCTGGTACCGTCCTCCCCGGCAATCCTGCTGGGAGCGCTGGTATTGTTGGAGTGCCTGTTGGCCGTGAGCATCCTGGGGGATCTGTTCGAATCTCTCGCCAAGCGACAGGCCGGCGTCAAGGACAGCGGATCGCTTCTGCCGGGGCATGGTGGCGTGCTGGACCGCATCGATAGCCTGACCTCGGCTCTTCCTATGTGCGGTCTGGCTCTGCTGGCATGGGAAGGAAGGCTAGTGTGAAGCGGCAAAAACTGGTTGTTCTTGGCGCAACCGGCTCCATCGGGGTGAATACGCTTGACGTCGTGGCGCGCCATCCGGACCGGTTCGAAGTCCTCGCCCTGACGGCGAATCGCCAAGTCGAGGGCCTTTTCGAGCAATGCCGCCGTTTCCGGCCGCGCTATGCCGTGCTCCAGTCGGAAGAGGGAGCGGAACGACTGGCTGGGCTGCTTCATCGCGCAGCTTGCGATACCACCGTGCTTGCCGGCCTGGACGCGACTGAAGAGGTTGCCTGCCACCCCGATGCCGATACGGTCATGGCTGCAATTGTCGGCGCGGCAGGCCTACGACCCACGCTTGCGGCTGTCCAGGCTGGCAAGAAGGTGCTCCTAGCGAACAAGGAAGCGTTGGTCATGGCCGGGCCGGTGTTCATGAGGGAAGTAGCCCAGAGCGGGGCCGTCCTGCTCCCAATAGATAGCGAACATAATGCTGTATTTCAATCACTTCAGAACGATTATTCATGTAGTTTAGAGAAAAAAGGGGTTCGTCGGATTCTGCTCACTGCATCCGGCGGACCGTTCCGGCAGCTTCCATTGGAATCGCTGGCGAGCGTCACGCCAGAACAGGCCTGCGTTCATCCCAACTGGGTGATGGGGCGCAAGATCTCCGTCGACTCCGCCACAATGATGAACAAGGGGCTGGAAGTCATCGAGGCCCATTGGCTGTTCGGCGCGCCCCGGGAGCGAATTGAAGTCGTCATCCACCCTCAGAGCATCATCCATTCGATGGTCGAGTATGCGGACGGCTCGGTGATCGCCCAACTCGGCAATCCCGATATGCGCACGCCGATCGCCCATGCACTCGCCTACCCGGAGCGGATCGATGCAGGGGTGGCTTCGCTCGACCTGTGTCGCATCGGCCAACTCAGCTTCGAGGCGCCCGATTTCAGTCGTTTCCCCTGTCTCAGACTGGCTTACGAAGCGCTGGAGCGGGGTGGCAGCGCGCCGGCCGTCGTCAATGCGTCGAACGAAATGGCTGTCGAGGCGTTCCTGGCAGGCCGGCTTTCCTTCATGCGCATCCCGGGAATCATTGAGGAAACCCTCGCGGCAGTTCCCCAACGGGAGATCGCCGATCTGGCCGGCGTGATGGACGCGGATGCCGAGAGCCGGGAAACCGCTCGACGCCTGATGGCAATACCGTCGCGGCTGCACGCATGAACAACGCCCTGTTTTACCTCGGCGCCTTCGTGGTGGCTCTCGGTTTGCTGATCGTGGTGCACGAGGCTGGTCATTTTGCCGTGGCGCGCTGGTGTGGCGTCAAGGTTCTGCGCTTTTCGATCGGCTTCGGTAAGCCACTGATATCTTGGAATTTCGGCAAGGACCGGACAGAGCTCGCGCTGGCCGCTTTCCCGCTCGGCGGTTACGTAAAGATGCTCGACGAACGCGAAGGGGACGTGGCTGCGGAGGAACTGCCCCGTGCCTTCAACCGGCAGACGGTCTGGAAGCGTTTCGTCATCGTTCTTGCGGGCCCGGTCGCCAACTTCGGCCTTGCCATCATGTTGTACTGGGCGCTGTTCGTACATGGTGTGGAGGAACCCAAGCCGATACTCGGCAAACCGGTGGCGCACTCGGTGGCCGAAAAGGCGGATTTCCGCGAAGGCGAAACGGTACGCAGCATCAACGGCAAGGTCGTCGTTTCGTGGCAAGAGTTGCGCTGGGAACTGCTGCAGCACGCCTTCGGCAAGGGCCACGTGACGCTGGAGGTCATCAATCAGCGACAGGAGATCTCGTTTCGCAGCCTCGACCTGTCTTCCATCGATACCGCCGATCTCGAGGGAGATGTCCTGGGGCAACTGGGTTTCCGTTTTTTCCGGCCGCTGTTTCCTGCTGTAATCGGACGGATCGAGTCGGCAGGCGTCGCCGATCGGGCGGGACTGCGCGATGGGGACCGCGTAGTGGCAATCGACGGCGTGGCGATCGAAAGCTGGGCCGATGTGGTATCAGCCATTCGCAACGCTCCCGGCAGGCTTATCGCGATCGAAATCGAGCGAGGAGGCGTCTCGGCAACGGTCACGCTCAAGCCGGATGAAGCGGAAGATCGCGGTAAGCGGATCGGACGTATCGGCATCGCGGTGAAAGAGTCCGAATTCGATCGCGGCGCATTGATGACCACCGTGCGCTATGGGCCGGTCGACTCTCTAGGCAAGGCCGTGACGCAGACCTGGGTGACCTCGGTGTTCAGCCTGACCATACTCGGCCGCATGGTGCTTGGTGAGGTGTCGTGGAAGAACCTGAGCGGGCCGGTGACGATCGCCGATTACGCCGGCCAATCGGCCAAGCTGGGGCTGGCGCACTACCTCAAATTCCTTGCCCTGATCAGCATCAGCCTGGGCGTGCTGAATCTGTTGCCCATTCCCTTATTAGACGGCGGACACTTGATGTATTATATGGTCGAAATAATCAAGGGCGGTCCGGTTTCCGAACGCGTCATGGAGATTGGCCAGCAGATCGGCCTGGCTCTCCTGGCCATGTTGATGGCTTTCGCTTTCTACAACGACATCAACCGCCTTATTTCCGGCTGACTCAATGAAAAAGACAATACTCTCCGGTCTGCTCGCGGCTCTGTTTTCCGTACCGGGCCTTGCCTTCGATCCCTTCGTCGTGAAGGACATTCGCGTCGAGGGTATTCAACGCACCGAGGCGGGAACGGTGTTCAGCTATCTGCCGGTCAAGGTTGGGGAAACCATGACCGATGAAAAAGCCGCCCAGGCCATCAAGGCCTTGTTCGCCACCGGCTTCTTCAAGGACGTCCGTATCGAAGTCGAGAACAGCGTCGTGGTGGTGGTGCTGGAAGAACGGCCCGCTATCGCTTCTGTCGATTTCGTCGGCATGAAGGAATTCGACAAAGATGTTCTCAAGAAAGGCCTGAAGGAAATCGGCCTGGCCGAGTCGCGCATCTTCGACCGTTCCATGCTCGAGCGGGCCGAGCAGGAACTGAAACGACAGTACCTCGGCCGCGGCCGCTACGCTGTGACCATCACCACCACCGTGACACCCCTGGAGCGCAACCGGGTCGGCGTCAATTTCGCCATCGACGAAGGCGAAGTGGCGAAGATCCGCCAGATCAACCTCGTCGGCGCGCAGACCTTCAAGGAAAAGGACCTGCTCGACTTGTTCGCGTTGCGCACACCCAACTGGATCAGCTGGTACACCAAGAACGACCAGTACTCGAAGCAGAAGCTCTCGGCCGATCTGGAAACCCTCAAGTCCTATTATCACGACCGCGGCTATCTTGAATTCGATATCGAGTCGACACAGGTTTCGATCAGCGCCGACAAGAAAGACGTCTATATCACCATCAACGTCAAGGAAGGCGAGAAATACACGGTTTCCGCCGTGAAGCTGACGGGGGAACTGACCCTGCCGGAAGAGGAGTTGCGCAAGATGGTCACGATCCGGCCGGGAGAGGTTTTTTCCCGTACCAAGCTGACCGAATCGACCAAGCAGATCAACGACAAGCTGGGCAACGAGGGCTATGCCTTCGCCAACGTCAACGCGGCACCGGAAATCGACAAGGACAAGAAGCAGGTCGCCTTCACGATTTTCATCGACCCGGGCCGCCGCGTCTATGTGCGGCGGATCAGCGTCACCGGCAACACGCGCACGCGGGACGAGGTGATCCGGCGCGAGGCGCGCCAGATGGAGGGCGCCTGGTATGACGGCGAGAGGGTCAACAAGACGCGCAGCCGGGTGGACAAGCTCGGCTACTTCGACGAGGTCAACGTCGAAACGCCGCCGGTGCCCGGCACCACCGACCAGGTCGACGTCAACCTGAACGTCAAGGAGAAGCCGACCGGCAATGTCATGCTCGGCGCGGGCTTTTCCAGCACGGAGAAGTTCGTCGTCTCCGGCTCGGTATCGCAGAACAACATCTTTGGCAGCGGCCGCCACTTCTCGGTCAACGTCAATTCCGGGAAGGTAAACAAGGTCTATTCGGTCTCGTTCACCGACCCCTACCACACCGTAGACGGCGTAAGCCGGGGATTCGATCTCTATCGCCGTGACACCGACCCGACTTCCACGGCAATCGCCAACTACAAGACCTCCTCCCTCGGAGCAGGCATCCGCTACGCTTTCCCGATCGCCGAGGATAACTCGATCGGCGTCGGTCTGTCCTTCGATTCGACCAAGGTCAAGACCTTCGCCAACAGCCCGCAGCGCTACAAGGATTTCGTCAACCAGTTCGGCACATCCAACACCACCCTGCTGCTCAACACGACCTGGTCGAACGACCAGCGCGACAGCCATATCTACACCACACAGGGAACGTTCCAGCGTGCCTACGGCGAGATCGGCCTTCCCGGCGCCGACCTGAAGTTCTACAAGCTGAACTACCAGCATCAGAAGTTCATTCCGCTGACCAGGGATATCACGCTGATGCTCAATGGCGAGTACGGTTTCGGCGATGGCTACGGCGGCGAGCCGCTGCCGTTCTTCCGCAATTTCTACGCCGGCGGCATCGGCTCGGTGCGCGGCTTCAAGGCCGGCACGCTCGGCCCGCACGACGTCTATCCGAACCACAAGGATTCCCTCGGCGGCAACAAACGCCTGGTTGCCAACGCGGAATTCCTCATGCCGATTCCCGGCATCGGACTCGACAAGTCGTTCCGCTTCGGGGGCTTTGTCGATGCCGGCTACGTCTGGGCGACCAGCCAGAAAATGCGCCTGTCCGATTTGCGGTACAGTATCGGCGTTTCGGTCGCCTGGTCCTCCCCCTTCGGGCCGCTCAAGTTCAGCGTAGCGCAGCCCCTCAACAGAAAATCCGGCGACCAGACCGAACGTTTCCAGTTCCAGATGGGCACGTCATTCTGAAGCCATTATTTGCAGGAGAAACATGTTGAAAAAACTTTCCTTCCTTGTCATAGCCGGATTGCTCGCCCTGCCGGCCGCCGCCGATACCAAGATCGGCTTCGTCAATACCGAGAAGATATTCCGTGACGCCGCACCGGCCGTGCGCGCCCAGAAGAAGATAGAAAAGGAATTCGAGAAGCGCGACCAGGAGATGCAGCGCATGGCCAAGCAGCTGCAGACGATGCAGGAAAACCTGGAGAAGAACGCGGTGACCATGTCGGAATCGGACAAGCGCAACAAGGAACGCGAGTTCAACGACCTGAACCGCGATTTCCAGCGCAAGCAGCGCGAATTCCGCGAGGACCTCAACCAGCGCCGCAACGAGGAACTGGCCGGCGTTCTCGAGCGCGCCAACAAGGCCATCAAGGCCATCGCCGAGGCCGAGAAATTCGATGTCATTCTGCAGGAGGCCGTGTACGCCGCGCCGAAGATCGACATCACCGACAAGGTCATCAAGGCCCTGGCCGACGGCAAGTAAGCATGCATGTCCGAGCGCGCTAGCGGGTTCACTCTGGGGGAGATCGTTGCGCGCTTCGGCGGCGAGTTGGTTGGTGACGGTTCGCTGCGCATCCTCCAGGTATCGACGCTCGAACAGGCTGGCGGCGATCAGATCACATTCCTGGCCAATCCGAAGTACCGGAAGCAACTGCACACGACGCGGGCCGCGGCGGTCATTCTTCACAGGACGACGGCTGTCGATTGTCAGCGTCCGCACATCGTCTGCGACAATCCCTACGCCTACTTCGCCCGTGTCGCGCAGTTGCTGAATCCGGCCCGCCGTCCCGAGGCGGGCGTGCATCCCTCCGCCGTCGTCATCGCCAGTATTCCTGACTCAATCCATGTCGGCGCCAATGCGTTCATCGATGCAGAGGTGAAGATCGGGGCGGGGGTCACGGTCGGGCCGGGTTGCGTAATCGGCCGCGGTGCCCGCATCGGCGACGGCTCGCTGCTGCACGCCAGCGTCACCGTATATCCGGACTGCGTGATCGGCCGCAACGCCATCGTCCATTCCGGCGCGGTGATCGGCGCCGACGGCTTTGGCATCGCGCGCGAAGCAGACGGCAGCTGGACGAAAATCCCGCAAATCGGTCGGGTCGTCATCGGCGACGACGTGGAGATCGGCGCCAATACGACGATCGACCGCGGCGCCCTGGGCGACACGGTACTTGAGGACGGCGTCAAGCTCGACAACCAGATCCAGATCGGCCATAACGTGCGCATCGGCGCCCATACGGCGATGGCGGGTTGCGTTGGCGTGGCCGGCAGCGCCCGCATCGGCCGTCGCTGCACGGTCGGCGGCGGCGCTATCATCCTTGGCCACCTGGATATCGCCGACGACGTAAACATCTCCGCCGCCACGCTGGTCACCAAGTCGATTACACAGCCGGGTACCTACACCGGTGCCATGCCGTTCGAACCGCATCGCGACTGGATGCGGAACGCTGCCCGCCTGCGGCATCTGGAGAACATGGCGGATAGAATTCAGGAACTGGAAGCGCGTCTCGCGCAATGGGAGAAAAGAACTTGAGCCACATGGATATTCACGAGATTCTCGAGTACCTGCCGCATCGCTATCCGCTGCTGCTGGTCGACCGCGTGCTCGAGGTCGTGCCGGGCGAGCGCATCGTCGCGTTGAAGAACGTCAGCTTCAACGAGCCCTTTTTCCCGGGGCACTATCCCCACCATCCGGTCATGCCCGGCGTGCTGGTGATCGAAGCCCTGGCGCAGACGGCCGCCATCCTGTCATTCAAGACCATGGGCGGAAAGCCGGACGACAAGTCGGTGTATTACTTTGTCGGCATCGACGGCGCACGTTTCAAGCGACCGGTGAGCCCGGGCGACCAGCTCATCTTCGAAGTCTCCATCCTGGCCAACAAGCGCGGCATCTGGAAGTTCGCGGCCCGGGCGAAGGTGGACGGCCAGGTCGCTGCAGAAGCCGAGCTGATGTGCACGGTGCGATCGATCGAATGAGCGAAGTCGATATCCATCCGACCGCCATCGTCCATCCGGGCGCAAGGCTGTCCGCCGGCGTGTCCGTCGGCGCCTACGCGGTCATCGGCGAACATGTCGAGATCGGCGAAGGCAGCCGCATCGGACCGCACGTCGTCATCCAAGGTCACACCCGCATTGGTCGCGACAACCGCATTTTCCAGTTTGCTTCGCTGGGCGCGGAACCGCAGGACAAGAAATACGCCGGCGAGCCGACCCGGCTGGAGATCGGCGACCGCAACAGCATCCGCGAGTTCTGCACCTTCAATTGCGGCACGGCGCAGGACGTCGGCGTCACCCGGCTCGGCTCCGACAACTGGATCATGGCCTATGTGCATCTGGCCCACGACTGCCAGGTCGGCGACAACACCATCTTCGCCAACAACGCCCAATTGGCCGGCCACGTCCATGTCGGCGACTACGCCATCCTCGGCGGCTTCACCGTCGTGCACCAGTTCGTGCGCATCGGCGCCCACAGCATCACCGCCATGGGCACCATCCTACTGCAGGACCTGCCGCCCTACGTCATGGCGGCCGGCAACACCGCCAAGCCCTACGGCATCAACTCCGAGGGCCTCAAGCGGCGCGGCTTCGATGCCGAGGCGATTGCGGCACTGAAGCGCGCTTACAAGCAGATCTACCGTGCTGGCGTCCCGCTGGAAGAGGCGAAGGTGGCGCTGGCGCAAGAGGCCGCCGCGTTCCCGCAACTGACTTTGCTCTTGGACTTCCTCAACGCCTCTGGCCGGGGCATCATTCGCTAGTGACGGAAGCAATCAGAATTGCCATGGTGGCAGGCGAGGCCTCGGGCGACCTGCTCGCCAGCCACCTCATCGACGCCCTGAAGCAGCGCCTGCCCGAGGCCCGGTTCTTCGGCATCGGCGGGCCGAAGATGCAGGCCGCCGGATTCCAGGCCCTGTTTCCGGCGGAAAAACTCGCCGTGCGCGGCTATGCCGAGGTATTGAGGCATTACCGCGAGATCACCGGGATCCGGCGCAAGCTGCTGGCGCGGCTGCTTGCCGATCCGCCCCATGTCTTCATCGGCGTCGACGCGCCGGATTTCAACCTGGATCTCGAAAGGCGGCTAAAGCGCGCCGGCATTCCGGCCATCCATTACGTCAGCCCGTCCATCTGGGCCTGGCGCGGCGGCCGCATCCATGCCATCGCCAAGTCGGTTTCGCACATGCTGGCACTGTTTCCGTTCGAGGAGGCGATCTACCGGCGCCACGACATCCCGGTCAGCTACGTCGGCCATCCTCTGGCCGATGCAATCCCGCTCGACGTGAACCAACCCGCCGCGCGCGAGCGGCTCAACCTGCCGCTGGACCAGACCATCTTCGCGCTGCTGCCCGGCAGCCGGCAGTCCGAGCTGCACTACATGGCCGACATCTTCATCAAGACGGCTCGGCGCCTTTACGAGCGCTTCCCGCAGGCGCGCTTCCTGGTGCCGCTGGCGACGCGCGAGACGCGCGACCTGTTCGAACTGGCCCTCTACCGGCAGAATGCCCTCGATCTGCCCATCACGCGCCTGTTCGGCCATGCCCAAGAAGCCATGGCCGCCGCCGACGGTGTGCTGGTCGCCAGTGGCACGGCGACGCTGGAGGCGGCCCTGCTGCGAAAGCCGATGGTCATCGCCTACCGCATGTCGCCCTGGTCCTGGCGCATCATGCGGCGCATGAAGTACCAGCCCTGGGTCGGCCTGCCCAACATCCTGTCGCAACGCTTCGTCGTGCCGGAATTCCTGCAAGACGACGCCACGCCGGAGAAGCTGGCGCAAGCACTCGGCAATCTGGTCGAGGATCGAGACAGCTGCCAGCGCATCGCTGCTGTCTTCGCCGACCTGCATCAGCAGCTGAGGCAGAACTCGGCGGAGCGCGCGGCGGAGGCAATCGTGTCCTGCCTGCAGGGGCAGCCTGCTTGACGCATCGGCTGACCTGCGGCGTAGACGAGGCGGGCAGGGGGCCGCTGGCCGGTCCCGTATATGCCGCCGCGGTGATCCTGCATGCTGACCGGCCGCTGCCGGGCCTGGCGGATTCAAAAAAGCTCAGCGAACGCGCCCGCGACCGGCTGGCGCCGCTGATCCGTGAGCACGCCCTGGCCTGGGCGGTGGCCTTCGCCAGCGTCGAGGAAATCGACGCGCTGAACATCCTCCAGGCCACGCTGCTGGCCATGCGCCGCGCCGTTGAAAGCCTGGCCTTGCGGCCGGATGAGGTGCTGGTCGACGGCACGCATTGCCCGCGCATCGATCTGCCGGCGCGCGCCGTGATCAAGGGCGACAGCACGGTGGCCGCCATTTCTGCCGCCTCGATCCTGGCGAAGACCGCGCGCGACGCCGAAATGCAGCGCCTGCACTTGCTCTATCCGCAATACGGCCTCGACCGCCACAAGGGCTATCCCACCGCCGAGCACCTGGCGGCACTGCGCGAACATGGCGTCACCGGCATCTACCGCCGCAGCTTCCGCCCGGTGCGCGAGCTCCTGGCCGGCGTGGACGAAGATTCATAGCCCAGCTCGGCGAGCAGCGCTTTCCAGGCCTGCCTTTCACGCTGCGGTTCGACCAGCGCGCGTCGCCGTTTCACGGCAGCGGCAAGCTTTTGCAGGAAACGCGGCTCCCGTTTCGCGCGCAGGACCAGTTTAGCCAGCGCGGCGGCGTCGCCCGTTTCATAAAGGGCGGGATAATCCCCGCCGAGCAGGCTGCGATTGCCCGGGATGTCCGAGGCGAGCACCGGCACGCCGAGGGCGATGGCCTCGGACACGACATGGGCGCCGCCTTCCATGCGCGAGCTGATCGCCATGACATGGCTGCGCGCCAGCAGGCGCATGGACCGCCAGTGCGGCAACTCGCCGACCCAGCGGTAGCGCGGCTCGGTGCGCATGAGACGCTTCGCCTCCTGCGCCATTTCTTCGGACAGGGCGCCGCCGGCCTGAACCACTTCCAGCTTCTCGCCGGGCAGCAAGCGGAGGGCGGCGACGATGCGGAAGGGGTCCTTCTCCTCGCGCAGGTGGCCGAGCAGGCAGATGCGGAAGCGCCGCGCCGGCGGCGCGGGCGATAGGGCGGTCGCGACCGACTGGTGAATGACGCGCGCCTTGCGGCGCTGCACCGGCGTCAGCTCCTCCAGCGCCTCCTCCTGCAGCACCACCAGGCGATCGGCCAGTTCCAGCGAAGCGGCGGCATGCGCGTCGCGGCGAATGTCGCGATAGAGATCGGTGCCGGTCAGCGCCAGGATGGCAAGGCGTTCCGGGTGGCGCTGGCGGAAGGCGCGCAGAGCGGCGTGGCTCTTGCGCGCGTGCAGCGCGACGAGCAGGTCGCAGGGGCTGCCGTCCCAGTCCGTATCGATGGCGACGCGGCAGCCGAGATCGCGCAGGATGCGCGACCAGCGCACCGCCGTGTTGCGGTTGCCGGCGCGCGAGCCGGGCGGGGCGGGGGTGACGATGAGAACCCTGGGAAGCGCCATGAGATCCAATATACTCCGCAGGAATGAAGAAAATCACCTCCCGCGACAACCCCACCTTCAAGCAACTGCGCGTGCTGGCCGGTTCCTCCCGCGAGCGCCGCAGCCAGCGACGGACGCTTCTCGACGGCATGCACCTGGCTGAGTCTTACGTCGCCTGCCACGGCGCGCCTGAACTGCTCGTCGTAAGCGAAGGCGGCACGCGGGACGGCGAGATTACGCGTTTTGTCGACCGCTGCCCGCAAGTGCCCGTCGTTCAGCTGGCGGACGCCTTGTTCGGAGAAGTCAGTCCCGTCAGCACGCCGACCGGCATCCTAGCGGTGATCCAGATTCCAGCCGCAGGGATTTCGAAAACCCGGGACGGCTCTTGCGTTCTGCTTGACGCCATTCAGGATGCCGGCAACCTCGGCTCGATCCTGCGCTCGGCGGCGGCGGCCGGCGTGAGCGACGCTCATCTGGGCAGTGGCTGCGCCCAAGCCTGGTCGCCACGCGTGCTGCGCGCCGCGATGGGGGCTCATTTCAGTCTCAACATCAACGAGCATGCCGATCTCGCCGCAGTGCTGCGCGTCTTCCCAGGCGTCAGCGTGTCGACGAGCCTGCGCGGTAACGAGGAACTCTTCGCACTGGATCTCACCGGACCGGTAGCCTGGCTGTTCGGCAACGAAGGCGCCGGGCTGTCGCCGGAACTGGCGGCGCTGGCAAGCCACACGGCACGCATCCCCATGCCAGGCGGGACGGAATCCCTCAACGTGGCAGCCGCGGCGGCAGTCTGCCTGTTCGAGGAACTGCGGCAAAAACGGGCAAAAAGCGTGCGTGCATCCATTCCGCTGGGCAAACAACCTGCCGATCTGCCAAAATAGCCGCGGGCTCTGATCTGGAGATCGAGATGCAACCTGAATGGTGGCATTGGGCGGTATTGGGCATCGGGCTGGTAATCGCCGAACTGGCGGTGCCGGCCTTCTTCATCGTTTGGTTTGGCCTGGGCGCCTTGCTGGTCGCCGTGGTCGTGTTCGCGGTGCCGTCCATGAGCCTGACGGCACAACTGCTCACCTGGACTCTGGCCTCGGTAGCGATGGTGGTGCTCTGGTTCCGCATCTTCAAACCGGGCATGCACAAGACCAAGGTGGGCATGGCGGATTCCAACATCGTGGGCGAGGTCGGCATGCTGATCCACGACGTCGAGCCCTTCAAGAAGGGGCAGGTGCGCTTCCAGAAGCCGCTGGTCGGATCGGAGGTGTGGGAGTGCATCTCGGACGAAACAATCAAGTCGGGCGAGCGCGTCAGGGTGCTCGGCATCGAGGGCAGCTTTCTCAAGGTAGGCAAGGCCTGAGGAGAACACTATGAGTGCCGGATTCGTCGTCGTCGTTGCGATTTTCGCCTTCGCGCTGGTCACCATCTGGAAAGGCGTGCGCATCGTGCCGCAGGGCGAGGAGTGGATCGTCGAACGGCTCGGCAAGTACAACAGCACGCTGCACCCGGGCCTCAATATCGTGGTTCCCTATATCGACAAGATCGCCTACAAGGTGGTGACCAAGGACATCATCCTCGACGTGCAGGAGCAGGAGGTCATCACCAAGGACAACGCCGTCATCCTCACCAACGCGATTGCCTTCATCAAGGTGACGGACCCGGTCAAGGCGGTCTATGGCGTGGTGGACTTCGCCGAGGCCATCCGCAACCTGATCATGACCACCCTGCGTTCGATCACCGGCGAGATGGAGCTCGATCAGGCGCTGTCCTCGCGTGACAAGATCAAGGTGCGCCTGCGCGAGAGCATTGCCGACGAGGCCGTGGACTGGGGTCTGACGGTGAAGTCGGTGGAGATCCAGGACATCAAACCGTCCGCCTCGATGCAGAAGGCCATGGAAATGCAGGCATCGGCGGAGCGGGAAAGAAAGGCCATGGTGACGCGGGCCGAGGGCGAGAAGCAGTCGATGATCCTGCAGGCCGAGGCGCGGGTCGAGTCGGCCCGGCGCGACGCCGAGGCACAGGTGACTCTCGCAGAGGCCTCGTCCGAGGCCATCAAGCGCGTCGCCCAGGCCATCGGCGACCGCGACACACCGATGCTCTACCTGCTGGGCGAGAAGTACATTACTTCGATCACCCACCTGGCAGGTTCGGAAAACGCCAAGATGATCGTGCTGCCCGCCGACGTGCAGGAGGCGGTGCGCGGCGTGCTGGGCAGATTCAAGGCCTGATCAGGCCTTTACGCGCATCAGGCGCTGCTTCTCGCGCTCCCAGTCACGCTTCTTTTCTGACTCACGTTTGTCGTGCTGCTTCTTGCCGTGGGCGAGGCCGATGGCGAGTTTCACCCGTCCTTTCGAATAGTGCAGGTCAAGCGGCACCAGCGTGTAGCCGGCGCGCTCGACCTTGCCGATCAGTTTGCTGATCTCCTCGGCATGCAGCAGCAGCTTGCGCGTGCGGACCGGATCGGGCTGGATGTGTGTCGAGGCGGTCGGCAACGGACTGATATGGCAGCCGATGAGATACACCTCCTCGCCGCGCAGGATGACGTAGGCCTCCTTCAACTGGACGCGTCCGGCGCGAATGGCCTTGACTTCCCAGCCTTCCAGTACGAGGCCGGCCTCGAAACGCTCCTCGATGAAGTAATCGTGGAAGGCCTTCTTGTTGTCGACAATGCCCATGCGGGGATTTGCGCTAAAATTCACCGGATTCTATAGCATGTGGCGGCCATGGCCGAAGTCAGGAAGTCCGTCCTGATCGAATACAGCGTCGGACAGATGTTTCACCTCGTGGACCGGGTCGAGGACTACCCCAAGTTTCTGCCTTGGTGCGGGGGCACCGAGCTGATTCATCGCGATGACACCAAGACGGTGGCGACGCTGCATATCCACTACCATGGCATCAAGGCGGATTTCTCCACGGAAAACGACAAGGAGGCGCCGCATTACATGAAAATCAATCTGCGCCACGGTCCTTTTCAACACCTCGACGGTTGCTGGCATTTCAAGCCGCTGGGCGAGACGGCCTGCAAGATCGAGTTCCAACTGCATTACGAATTTACCAGCAAGCTCCTGGAAAAGGCCCTCGGCCCGGTCTTCCATCACATTGCCAACACCTTCGTCGACTCGTTCGTTCGGCGCGCTGGGCAGGTCTATCCGCAAAATGGCTGAGTCCCTCTCCATCGAGATCGCCTATGCCCTGCCGCACAGGCAGGAACTGGTGCATCTCGCATTGCCGCCAGGCAGCACCGTTCAGCAGGCCATCGAGGCCTCCGGACTGATGCAGAAATACGCCGACATCGACCTGAAGAGAAACAAGGTCGGGATTTACGGAAAACTAACCAGGCTTGATGCGCCGCTGCGCGATCGTGATCGGGTCGAAATCTACCGGCCGCTCCTGGCCGATCCGAAGGAGGTCCGCAAGAAGCGCGCGGACGAGGGCAAGGTCATGAAAAAAGGCGGGGGTGGCGCCGAGGAGTGAGGATCACGGCTTGCATTGCTGGCCGACGGCCTTCCGGACCCTTTCGATCTCCTGCGCACGTTCGGCGTCGTCCAGGAAGACGGCCTCCCCTTTATCGTTGAATCGGGTCACGCGCTGGCCCGATTCCAGCGCCTGCAGTTGTGCCCGCGCTCGTTCGCAGTCCTGCCTGCGTGCCTCCGCCTCCGCCAGTTCCTTCTCGGACTTGGCCTGCTTTTCCGCCGACTCCGTGCGGCGTTTGCGGAAGTCCTGCTCCTGTTCGTTCAGGCTGCGTCGTTGCGCCCCACCGTCCGCGCCGCTCGGTACGCCTCCGCGCACTTGCTTGGCATCGACGCCGGGAGGCGGCGTGTCGGAATAGTGGACCTTGCCGCTGGCATCGCGCCAGGTATAGACCTGTGCCGAAACCGTGCTTGCAGCCACAACCGCTATGAGGAGCGACAGCGCGCGCTTCATGATCTCTCCTTCGTTTGCCGCACCGGCGGCACCCACGTATAATACGGATTTGGAACCGAGGTTGAAAGCCATGCGAGTGATAACAAAGGCACTCACCTTCGACGACGTCCTGCTCGTCCCCGCCCATTCCAGCATCCTGCCACGCGACGTCAGCCTGGCCACCCAGGTGTCGCGCAACATCCGCCTGAACATTCCGCTCGTCTCGGCCGCCATGGATACCGTGACCGAGGCACGCCTGGCCATTGCCCTGGCGCAGGAGGGCGGTATCGGCATTGTGCACAAGAACCTGGCGCCGCGCGCGCAGGCTGCCGAAGTCGCGAAGGTCAAGCGCTTCGAGTCCGGCGTCCTCAAGGATCCGATCACCATTCCGCCCGACATGACGGTGCGCGAGGTGCTCAACCTGACGCGCCAGCACAGGATTTCCGGCCTGCCGGTGGTCGAGGGCAGCAAGGTCGTCGGCATCGTCACCAACCGCGACCTGCGTTTCGAGACCAAGCTCGACCAGCCGGTGCGCAACATCATGACGCCGCGTGAGCGGCTCGTTACGGTGAAGGAAGGCTGCAATCCGGACGAGGCCAAGGCGCTGATGCACAAGCACCGGCTCGAGCGCGTGCTGGTGATCAACGGCGATTTCGAGCTGCGCGGCCTCATCACCGTGAAGGATATCCTCAAGTCGACGGAACACCCCTTCGCCTGCAAGGACGATCTCGGCCGCCTGCGTGTCGGTGCGGCCATTGGCGTCGGCCCCGGCACCGAGGAGCGCGCCGAACTGCTGGTCGAGGCCGGCGTCGACCTGCTGGTGGTCGACACCGCCCATGGCCACTCCCAGGGTGTGCTCGACCGCGTCAAGTGGGTCAAGACGCATTTCCCCAAGG
>Ga0233425_10002654_pt1 | contig 34529 bp, 23 predicted proteins | sample Watercolumn_Towu_2_FD_181712 | JGI IMG/M metagenome (GOLD analysis project Ga0233425, IMG submission 181712) | Freshwater microbial communities from Lake Towuti, South Sulawesi, Indonesia - Watercolumn_Towuti2014_140_MG | ecosystem: Environmental > Aquatic > Freshwater > Lake | place...
GTACCGGTGACGGTCAAATGGGCCACCGCCAATTCCAGTGCCCTCGCCGGTTCCGACTACACCGCCGCCAGCGGCAGCTTGAGCTTCGCGCCCGGCCAGACCAGCAAGACCGTCACCGTCAACGCGACCGGCGACACGGTGCTGGAGCCCAATGAAGCCTTTGTGGTGAACCTGAGCGCGGCCACCGGTGCCACCGTTTTCGATAGCCAGGGTGTCGGCACCCTGCTCAACGACGAGGGACCGCTGCTGCGCATCAACGACGTGGCCAAGGCCGAAGGCAACAGCGGCATCAACGCCTATGTGTTCACGGTAAGCCTGTCGCCTGCAGCTACCGTACCGGTGACGGTCAAATGGGCCACCGCCAATTCCAGTGCCCTCGCCGGTTCCGACTACACCGCCGCCAGCGGCAGCTTGAGCTTCGCGCCCGGCCAGACCAGCAAGACCGTCACCGTCAACGCGAGCGGCGACACGGTGCTGGAGCCCAATGAAGCCTTCGTGGTGAACCTGAGCGGAGCCTTCGGCGCGACCCTCTTCGACAGCCGGGGTGTGGGCACCTTGCTCAACGACGACTGACCCACTCCCCTCGATGCTGTTGCGCAGGAACCCTCACCCTCTGGGAGAGCGCAGGGAGAGGGGTTGGGGATTGGCCGCAAATAATTTCCCGATACGGGGAGAATGTCGTAGGGGCGAATTGATTCGCCAAATCCCGCCGCCTGGGCGAATAAATTCGCCCCTACAAGAGTGCAGGACTCTCGGGAAGTTGTTTCCAGCCGTATCCATAATTCAACAACATGGGACGTGAGGCCCCTGGGCCATCCAATCACATCAACCGGAGCTTGCATCGCCCCCCTTCCATGGCATCTGGACCCCGGCAATTCCCTGCCGGGGTGACGACGTTCCAATAACGGTATGCCCGTCCGACGGAACTACACCAGTTTCAAATTCCTCGGGCGTCCCACCGGCCGCAATCCAAAGCTGCCGCAGCTGTAAATTCCCCTGTACAGCATGAATATCGAAGAACAGTAATATAAGGATATCGACGCTGCTAAATGGGTCATTAACAAATTTGCCACACCGAAATTCTTATAAATGTTACACCCCGGATTTCATCGGGCCTTTCCCCAAAATTCCCAGGAAAATCCAAGGGAATGCAATCTGCCTTCGGCTGTACCATCGATAGTGCAACGAAGCGCGCCTGCATACTGTAAATAATTTCGACATGAAGCGGTCGAGACAATGTCTCGAATAGTATTCAAATGATTGTTTAGTAATTATTTTTTAGGACATGGAAAGGCTCAAATTTGTGACAAACCCACCCCGCAAAACTGACACCACCAATCAATAATCATTCCTGAAAAGGTTCAAAAAAAAACCATCCATTTCTTGAACCCCTATTCCCGCCAAGAGAATTAAACGATGCAATATGCGGCAGATTTCGGAGCCATCGTCGGTAGAAACCTACCGTATCGTGGTTAACCGGCAATCGCTCGATGATCAAACCGTATGGTTCGAATTCAGCAAGAAATAAGCGAAGAGGAATAATCCCATGAAATACAATCAATCAGCGACGAGTGTGGCCCTCGCACTGGGCCTGCTCGGCCTCGGTTCAGGCCCGAGCCAGGCAGGCCTGCTTTCCGTCCCCACCGGTGCCGAACAGCGCAGTCCGCTGTTTGGCGCCCAGCCTTTCAAGGCCCGCATCGTGCTGGTGGAGGAGTTCGGCAGCAACGGCTATACCGGCGTCGAAGCCGCCGCCAGTGACGACAACGGTAATTCCGTAGCGCCTACCCTGGGCCTGCCCCAAGCGGGCACCACCAGCATCGGCGACCTGGATGACTGCCATGGCACCCCCAAGGGCAGCGATCTGGACGACATCATCAAGATGACCGAGCTTTATCCCTTGCCGACCGCCGGCGGCTTCGCGGTCGACGAACTGGGCGACGACGGCAAGTTCAAATACAAGAATGCGTGGGAAAGCAAGGTCAAGGACTGTTTATATGGCGACGATCCGGGAATCGCCGACATCGACATGCCCATGGACGGCCGGCCCTTTGGTCAGGACTTCCAGCACCAGAAGTGGGATGAATACCACCCGGTGAAGTTCTTCCAGAGCATCATGACCGGTTCCCGCACCAGCGGCGGCGCCCGCGACCACTACCAGTCCCACGGCTACGGCAAGGATCTGCTGGCGGGCCAGTTCAGCGAATATCAGAAGGACGGCGGTCTGTACTACAACACCGTGACCTCGCCTTACGCGCCGGGCACCGACAGTCCTGCCTGGGCCCAGCCCAAGGACCCGCAGGCGAATGTCGAAGGCGGTTACATGAAGATTTTCGAAGGCACCACCAAGGGCATCCCGGTCAACATCAACCCGCTCAACGGCAACTTCCCCAACCAGGACACCAACTCGGTGTGGACCTTCGACGGCACCATCCCGCTGCATCTGATGATGGCGCGCTATGGCGAGCCCGTCCTGTTCCGCCATTACAACGGCCTGCCCATCGTCGACGACGTCAGTTCCAACAAGGGCTTCGGCACCCACACCATCAGCACCCACGTGCACAACTTCCACATGCCGGCGGAAAGCGACGGCTTCGCAGGCGCCTGGTTCTATCCGGGGCAGTTCTTCGATTACCGCTGGCCCATGGCCCTGGCGGGTTCGGAATCCATCAACACCAACGCCGCCGACCCCCGCGCCTCGGCGCCCTGTACACCGGGAGAGCTGTTCGGCGGGCTGACCTGTCCAGACTCGGGCATTTACAAGGTGCCGGGCGATTATCGCGAAACCCAGACTTCCCTGTGGTTCCACGATCACATGGAAGACTTCACCGCCCAGAACGTCTACAAGGGCAATGCCGCGGTGTTCAACATCTACAGCGGCATCGACCGTGGCAATGAGGAGTTCAACTGCCGCGGCACCGACGCCCCCACCAAGGACGAGACCAACCTCAACCTGTGCCTGCCCAGCGGCACCGCCAAGAGCTGGGGCAACCGCGATTACGACGTCAACCTGGTGATCGCCGACAAGGCCTTCGATCAGAGCGGCCAACTGTGGTTCAACCCCCTCAACACGGGCGGTTTCCTGGGCGACGTGATGACCGTCAACCTGGTCTACAAGCCCTACATGGACGTGCGGGCACGCCGCTACCGTTTCCGGTTGCTGAACGGCGCCGTGTCGCGCTACATCAAGGTGGCGGTGGTCGACGAAAAGGGAGCTCAGGTGCCGTTCCACATGGTGGCCAACGACGGCAACCTGCTGGAACACTCGGTGGCCTTCCCCAACTCCGCCGCCGGCACCGGCCTGCCGACCGAGTCCATCGCCGAGCGCTACGACATCGTCGTCGACTTCGCTCCACTGTATGCCAATGGCATCAAGAAGGTCTACCTGGTCAACCTGCTGGAGCACAAGACCGGCGAACGTCCCAACGCGCCCGTCACGCTGAGCCAGGCGTTGAACGCCTTCAACGGCAACAGCAAAACCGGCTACAACGGCGAGGACCGGGCGATCGGCAAGTTCATGGAATTCCGCCTGCGTCCCTGCCAGACCGGCACGCCGATCTATGACGACGCCCGGAAATCCAGCGGCGGCTGCCGTGACAACAGCATGAACCCGGCGCTGTATACCGAGACGGTGACGGCGCTGGATCCGGTGACCAAGAAGAACGTCACCAAGCCGGGCCGAGTGATGATCCCGATGCCGACCTTCACCCAGCAAGAACTGGCGGCCGCCAAACATCGCACCTTCGTGTTCGGCAGGCTGCCCGACACCGCGACGGACCAGAGCAAGCCCTGGACCATCTCCACCGACGGCGGCCCGGACCTGACCGCGGACATGGCGCGCATCTCCGCGGCGCCGGTGAAAAACTCGGTCGAGATCTGGCATTTGGTCAACAAGTCGGGTGGCTGGTCACATCCGGCCCACATCCACTTCGAGGAAGGCAGCATCATCAAGAAGGACGGCGTGGCGCCGCCGCCTTGGGAGAAGTTCGGCCGCAAGGACATGTACCGGGTCGGACCGGAAGTCAATTCCGCCGGCCAGATCGACGTGGCCATCCGGGTGCGCGACTGGACCGGCACCTATGTGGAGCACTGCCACAACACCCAGCACGAGGACAACGCCATGCTGCTGCGGTGGGACAGCGAGAACCTGGACCCCAACAGCCCCGACGGCGTCCACCTGAGCTCGGTGCGTACCCCCCATCCGGACTGGGCCGGCCCCAACTACGACGTCAACGAGGACGGCACGCCGGGTGCAACCTACAAGCTTCCCACCGCCGACACCGGCAGCAAGGATGTTTCGGAAGCCAAGAGCTTCATCCTGCCGGCGAGCTTCGGCCAGCCTCGGGTGAACTCGGGCGACGCACCGTAAGCCGTCTCAAGGAGTCATTGCCATGAAAGCGACGATCACCATCATCAGTCTGAAGCTTCGGCTCATGATCCTGATGTGGACCGGTCTCGCGGTGAACCTGGGGGGCGGCCCGGCCTGGGCCGCCCCCGCGGGCTCTCCCTGGGGCGCCAACTATTTTCCCAACGTGGAGCTGATCAGCCAGGACGGGGAGAGGTTCCACTTCTACGACGACCTGCTCAAGAACAAGGTCGTCGCCATCAACTTCATCTACACCCGCTGCACCGCCGCCTGTCCCCTGGAGACCGCCGCGATGCGCAAGATTTACCACGCGCTCGGCGACCACATGGGCCGGGACGTCTTCTTCTACACCATCAGCATCGACGCGGACCACGACGATCCGGCCGAACTGAAGGCCTATGCCGCGCGCTACAAGACCGGCCCCGGCTGGACCTTCCTGACCGGCCGCAAGCAGGACGTCACCCTGATCCGCCAGAAGCTGGGCATGTACCGGGCCGACGGCAAGGCCGAGCAGGATTTCAGCGAGCACAGCACCACCATCCTGATGGGCAGCGAGAAGCTGGGCCAATGGATCAAGCGTTCTCCCTACGAGGAACCCCAGGCGCTGGCCCGCATCCTGAAAGCCCGGCTGTTGCGGCGCCACGACGCACCCAAACCCATGGTGGCCGAGGCGGCCGACCCGCTGCACGACAGCCCCGGCGCCAAGCTGTTCCGGGCCAACTGTGCCGCCTGTCACGGCATGGGAAGCGAAAGCGGCATCGGACCGGGGCTGGCGGGGGTGATGCAGAACCGCGACCGCGCCTGGCTGAGGCGCTGGATCAAGGAGCCGGACCGGCTGATCCGCGCCAAGGACCCGCTGGCCGTGTCCCTGTTCGAGCAGTACGACCGGGTGTACATGCCCAATCTGAAGCTGAACGACCGGGACGTCGACGAGCTGATGGCTTACATGGACGCCGCCACCCGGCCGCAGGCGCAGGCCTCACGGTAACGGTCCGCCGGCAAAGGCAAAGAAGCGGGCGCCGCCCCCGTCGACGTCCATCCCCGACACCCGTAAATTCGAAGGCAGGCTGCCGCCAAACACCGGCCGCAGCTTCCACCCCCCAGGCTGGAAGGCTGCCTCGGAGCATGGAAATCAATCCCCTATAGCGACATCTCTGTTCTTCGGAGCGGGCCTGGCTTTGGATGAGGCGGAGCCCGCGCCGAAATCCGGTGACCTGGATCGGCGACAGCTGATAAGGAACCCTCTCCCTGCGGGCAGAGGTATCTACACAACTTCGCAAGCTTTTGACATTCAACCCCTCTCCCTGCGGGAGAGGGCAGGGTGAGGGCCAAAGCGCCCAATGTTTCAATGAGTTCGTCGCAAGCACGAGTCGCCAAGGTCCTCACCCCAACCGGCTTCGCCCCCCTCGCTTCGCTCTCTCCGCAGGGAAGGGTCGCGATTGAAGCGACCGTTTGCGATTGGAGAGAGGCTTGATTCAACGCCATTGGCGCCCCTTCCCCCACAGCATCCCGCCACTGCGCCGGCATTCTCCGGCCGCAGACCGCCGGTCCACGGCATGTTTGTTGCGAACGATTCGCGGGACCCGCCGTCGTGCCGCATCGTCGGCTCGCCGGTAGACCCGACGAATCGGGGTCCCATGCCGATCGGATTTTTTGTGTCGGCATTGAACCTTTCGCCGGGCCGGCGGAATTAACCGTCTGCCGCACATCCGTGACACACACTACATCGAATACGTTACATCCCGATGCCAGCCGGCTGCGACCGGCAATGTCGTTGAATTAGGCCCCTCTCCCCGAGGGGAGAGCGAAGCGAGGGGGCGGAGCCGGTTGGGGTGAGGGCCTGGGCGCCTTGTCCTTGCGGCGAACTCGTTGAACCGTTAGGCGCTTCAGCCCTCACCCTCCCCTCTCCCAGAGGGAGAGGGTTCCTGATTTCAACAGCATTGGCCGCGACCGGGCCCGGCGGGGGAGGCATCGTTTCACAGGGGGCGCCGAGCATTGCGACCGTGCCCCGCCAGCGGCGTGTCCCGACGGGAGGCCAGGGGCCGGTGCCGCGACCTACCACGAGGAAAACTCATGTCCGACTATTTCCAGAGCGCCAACCCGATCAGAACGAACACATCCACAACGAGGTCCAGCCGGCGTTCCGCATCCGCTACGGGACGACTCGGCTTCGCCGCCGGAACCCTGGCGGCGATGCTGCTGCTGGCGCTGCCGCCAGCCGACGCCTACGCCAAGGGCGTGCACCACGCCCGCAAACCCATACCGGGGCGCTACATCGTCGTCTACCGCAACCAGGGGGCGGAGGTGGCCCACGACGGCGATGAAGTCGACGTCGACGACGAGGCCGACAAGATCGTGCGCAAGTACAAGGCGCGGGTCAACGAGACCTGGCGCCACGCCGTCAAGGGACTGGTGGCGGAGATGTCGCCGGAAGATGCCGAATTGCTGTCGGCCGATCCCGGCGTCGCCCTGGTCGAGGAGGACGGCATCATGTCCATCAACGCGATCCAGACCGGCCCCACCTGGGGGCTGGACCGGATCGACCAGGCCAGCCTGCCCTTGAGCGGCAGCTACAGCTACAGCGCCGAAGGCGCCGGAGTCACGGCCTACATCATCGATACCGGCATCCGCATCAGCCACGGCGAGTTCGGCGGCCGCGCCACGGTCGGCGCCGACTTCACCGCCGGTACCCAGACCGGCATCGATTGCCACGGCCACGGCACCCATGTCGCCGGCACCGTGGGCGGCGCCACTTACGGCGTCGCCAAGCGGGCATCGCTGGTGGCGGTGCGGGTGTTCGGCTGCGACGGAACCGGCCCCATCTCCGGCATCATCGCCGGGGTCGACTGGGTGACCGCCAACCGCAAACTGCCCGCCGTCGCCAACATGAGCCTGGGCGGTTCCGCCTCGTCCGCGCTGGATTCGGCCATCGTCAACTCGATCGCCTCGGGGGTGACCTACGTGGTTTCCGCAGGCAACTCCAACGCCAATGCCTGCAACTACTCGCCGTCGCGGGTGTCCGGCGCGGTGACGGTGGGCGCCACCACCAGCAGCGACCTGCGCGCCAGCTATTCCAACTGGGGCAGCTGCCTGGATCTGTTCGCGCCCGGCAGCAGCGTGGTGTCGGCCTGGGCCAGCAGCGACAGCGCGACCACCACCCTGAGCGGCACATCCATGGCGGCACCCCACGTGGCGGGCGTCACGGCGCTGTATCTGTCGGCCGAGCCGGGGCTGACGCCCCAGCAGATTGCCAGCCGCCTGGTCACCGACTCCACCCCCAACAAGGTCGGCAGCCGCGGCAGCAACTCCCCCAATCGCCTGCTGTTCAGCGGCAAGGTGCCGGCGGCGGTGGCCGATACCACGGCTCCTTTGGTCGGCGCGGTGAGCTTCGGTTCGGCACCACCCTTGTCCGGGGCGGTCGACCTGTCGGTCACGGCTTCCGACAACCAGTCGCTGGCACGGGTCGACTTCGCGGTGGACGGCACCGTGGTGGGTTCGGTGGAAGGGAACCGCAGCGCCCAAGCGGCCAACTACACGCTGAACTGGAATTCCCCGGCGGTGGCCAACGGCGACCACAGTTTCTCCGCCTTCGCCTACGACAGCGCCGGCAACGCGGCGACCTCGGCCATGGTGGTGGCGGCCACCTCCAACACCCAGCCGACCCAGTGCAGCGGCAGCAGCCAGCTGCTGGCCAACCCCAGCTTCGAAAGCGGCAACGACGGAAGCTGGACCGCGTCGGCGTCGGTGATCGCTCAGCGCGGACTGTACCGCCTGCTGCCGCGCACCGGCACCTGGGATGCGGTGCTGCTGGGCTATGGCCACGGAGTTCCCCACCTAGCCGAACTGGCCCAGACGGTCACCCTGCCGGTGGACATCTGCTCGGCCAAGCTGAGCTTCTGGATGAAGATCAACACCTCCGAGACCGTGCCGACAGCGGCGGACACTTTGACGGTGACGGTGCGAACCCCGACCGGGACGGTGCTGAAGACGCTGGCGGCCTACTCCAACCTGGACGCCATCGGCGGCTATCTGGAACGGACCTTCGACCTGACCGCCTATCGGGGCTCGACGGTGCAGCTGCATTTCCAGGGCAGCGAAAACGCCTCCAATGCGTCGACCTTCGTCATCGACGATGTCACACTCACGGTTGCCCAGTAACCACTGACACCAGAGGGCGGCCGGTCCGGCCGCCCGCTCGGAGGGCAGAACCATGAAAAATCAGATCCTGGGAGCGCTCGCGCTGACAGCCGCCGTGATGGCGGCAGGCCCCGCCGGTGCCGCGCGCGATTTGCCGCCACCGGCACCCGACGGCGGCTACCGGGTGATCGCGCAAGGGACCCACAGCGGCATCGAATCGCGCCGCCAGATCGTGATCGAGGATGCCGGGGCCTTTCGAACCCTGTGGGCCGAACATGCAGCCGGGACCATGCCGGCACCGCCGGTTCCGGAGGTGGATTTCAGCCGCGACCGGGTAGTCGCGGTGTTTGCCGGCTCCCAGCCGACCGGCGGGTATGCGCTGCAGCCGTCACCGCCCGAGGCCGCCCACGGCCGCCCCAAAATCCGGTTCACACTGAAACGGCCCGGACCGAACTGCATGGCGACCCAGGCCATGACCCAGCCGTTCGCCATGGTGCGGATACCCAAGAGCAAGTCCAAGGTGGAGATCCAGGTGGCCGAAACGACGGTCGATTGCTGAGCCGACAGGGATAACTGCAGGTTGGGCTAGCATAGCGTTGCCCAACAAACGCCGACGACGAATTTGGCGAATGAGATAGCCCATCGTAGGGTGTGCACCGCCCACCAACAGGATCAACAAATCAAATCACTGCCAAATTGGACGACGCACGTCAGTGGGTAACCCCGAGGAAACGTAGGCAATGCCCGCCCGGCTCCTGCGCTCGGCGGTCACCAGCGTGAAGATATAGATCGCCGAATCCCTCTCCCAATCCACCTCGGCGCGCAGGCGGGTCCCCAGCCGGACGGCCAGGACGCGGTCTGTGGGGGAGCGCCTGGTCCACGGTTTGCCCGCTTCCCTGCATCATGGCCGTCATGCCGTCTCGAACCGTCGCCGACTGAACTATCGATCGGCTCAAGGGACGACACCCATAGATATGCCTCAGTCGATATATCGCTAATCCAAGGACCTGAGTAATCCGGTAAAGGAAGTCTTGGCTTGATCCAGCCCATACATAGACTGTTCCGAAGCAAGCCGCTTTCAGTATGTTTTTTTGTATATTACGATGATGCCCGTCGATCGCTGCCACTTCCACAATCTTTTGACCAAGACGGGGATCCCCATGACTCGAACGCAACTTTGGCTATTCACCTGTGCCCTGCTGCTCTCCCTGGCTGCCAGTGCGGAAAAAATCACGGTTGCGGCGGCTTCCGATCTCAAGTTCGCCATGGATGACATCGTTGCGACCTTCAAAAAAGGCCACCCGGGCACCGAAGTGGATGTGGTCTACGGCTCCTCGGGCAACTTCAACACCCAGATTCAGCAGGGTGCACCTTACGATTTGTTTTTTTCCGCCGACATCGGATTTCCCCGCGAACTGGCCAAGAACGGCTTGGCCGCGTCCGAGGTCAAGCCCTATGCCGTCGGCCGCATCGTGCTGTGGAGCGCGACCCTGGACGCGTCCAAGATGACGCTGCAGAACCTCGCCGATCCCAAGATCACCAAGATCGCCATCGCCAATCCCAAACACGCGCCTTACGGCAAGCGCGCCGAGGAAGCCTTGCGGGCTTCCGGCCTGTGGGAGAAGGTCGAGCCGAAGCTGGTCTTCGGTGAAACCATCGTGCAAGCCACCCAGTTCGTGCAGACCGGCAACGCCCAAGCCGGCATCATCGCCCTGTCACTGGTGACCAACCCGGAATTGGCCAAGAAGGGCGGCTATTGGCTCATTCCCGACACGCTCCACGAACCGCTGGAGCAGGGCTTCATCGTCACCAAGCACGGCGAAGGCAGCTCCCTGGCCAAGAGCTTTGCCGACTACATGAACACTGTTCCAGTGCGGGCGGTCATGACGAAATACGGCTTCGTCTTGCCGGGTGAAGCAGCCACCGCCCCCGCAACCGGCAAGCGATGAGCCCTGAAGACCGCAGCCGCCGGGGATTTGGTGCCGGATCGGTGATCGGCACCCTGGGCGGGCTGATCGGTCTCGGCGGAGCGGAAACTCCCCCGCCCGCGCTGGTGGGCATGTTCAGGTTGCCGACCCTGGAGGCGGGCATACTCGACAAAGCCATGAGCCTGGTCGGCATCGTCGCCGTGGCGGCCTTGCTGGGGGTAGCCGGACCGCTGGGGCTGATCCCCACCCAGATGCTGATGCTCTTGCTTGGAGCTATCCTGCCGATCCCGGCCATCAAAACCTTCCGGCACGCCCGCTGACCGCCATGGAAACCTTGCTGTCGAACCAGGACCTGCAGGCGATCGGGCTGACGCTGCGGCTGGCGAGCGTGGTGACCCTGATTCTGCTGATCGCCGGTACACCCATCGCATGGTGGCTGGCGCGAACGAGATCCTGGTGGAAAGGTCCGATCGGTGCGGTGGTAGCCTTGCCGCTGGTGCTGCCGCCCTCGGTGCTCGGCTTCTACCTGCTGCTGGTTATGGGGCCGGAAGGACCGATCGGTCACCTGACCCAGGCCCTTGATCTGGGTACCCTGCCCTTCACCTTCGGCGGCCTGGTGATCGCTTCCGTCCTATATTCCCTTCCCTTCATGGTGCAACCCCTGCAGACCGCCTTCGAGGCAATCGGCGACGGCCCTCTGGAAGTGGCGGCAACCCTGCGCGCGTCACCGCTGGATGCGTTCTTCAGCGTCGCCGTGCCGCTGGCGGCGCCGGGATTTCTGACCGCTTGCATCCTGACCTTCGCCCATACGGTGGGAGAGTTCGGCGTGGTGTTGATGATCGGCGGCAACCTCCCCGGCACGACCCGCGTCGCCTCGGTGCAGATTTACGACCACGTGGAAGCACTGGAATATGCCCAGGCCCACCGATTGGCGGCGGCCATGCTGCTGTTCTCCTTTCTGGTGCTGCTGGCGCTCTACCTGTGGCGGCCCAATCCCAAGAAGGGCTAGCGGTGGGAACGATCGAAGCCCGTTTCCACCTGGAGCGTCCAGGATTCACCCTGGACGTCGATCTGACCCTCCCGCCGAAGGGAGTGACCGCCCTGTTCGGCCATTCCGGCTCCGGCAAGACCACCCTGCTGCGCTGCATTGCCGGCCTGGAGCGGACACCCGGCGGATACCTCGCCGTCTGCGGAGATGTCTGGCAAGACGGCAGCCGTTGGCTGCCTCCCCACCGGAGACCCTTGGGCTACGTGTTTCAGGACGCCAGCCTGTTCCCTCACCTGTCGGTGATGGGCAACCTGCGGTACGGGATGCGCCGGGTCGGCGCGGTACATCGGGTCGACTTGGACTACGCCATCGACCTGCTGGGCATCGCACACCTGGTCGACCGCAAACCGGATCGCTTGTCCGGAGGCGAACGCCAGCGGGTCGCCATCGCCCGTGCGTTGGCCGTCAGCCCGCGCGTCCTGCTCATGGACGAACCCCTGGCGGCACTGGACCTGAAGCGCAAGAAGGAGATCCTGCCCTATATCGAGCGGCTCCACGACGAGTTGGAAATCCCCGTGCTCTACGTCAGCCATTCGCCCGACGAAGTGGCACGGCTGGCCGATCACCTGGTGCTGATGGACGACGGCGCCGCGGCGGCCGCTGGCCCTTTGCAGGAAACCCTGGCACGGCTGGACCTCCCCCTCATCTTCGCCGACGATGCCGGGGTGGTGCTGGATACGGTGGTCGCAGAACACGACGATGACACCTTGTTGACCCGGCTCGATTTCCCCGGCGGCAACATCCGGGTGGCGCGCCGGCCGGAAGCCTTGGGGCGCCGGCTGCGCTGCCGGGTCCATGCCCGCGACGTCAGCCTGGCGCTGACTCGTGCCGAACACACCAGCATCCTCAACATCCTGCCGGCCGCCGTGGTGGACCTGGCCGGGACCGACAGTCGCGCCCATGTGCTGGTGCGGCTGCAGATGAAGGGTACGCCCTTGCTGGCGCGCATCACCCGCTATTCCCGCGACCAACTGGGTTTGCACAACGGACTGGAAGTCTGGGCTCAGATCAAGGCCGTCGCCCTGCTGGATTGAGCGCCCTTGGCATGGCTGCAGATTCGTCCGCCTCGCTCCGGCAGCCTGCCGCGAGGTGCGGGGTAAAATGTTCACGAATTCAGGAAGAATGCCGCCTATTCCTGGACGCTTTGCAGCGTAAACCGGCGGTCGATCCCCCCACAGCAATGAGGAGACATTCAATGAAAGCAAGTGCCCGCAATCAGTGGTTCGGTACCGTGACCAAGATCGAGATCGGCGCCGTCAACGCCGAGGTCTACGTCATCCTTGGCGGCGGTGCCAACGTGGTGGCATCGGTCACCAAGGAATCGGTCACCAATCTCGGCCTGGCCAAAGGCAAGGAAGTGCTGGTCCTGGTGAAAGCCCCCCTGGTCATCGTCGCCGCCGATCTGGCGGGGTACAGGCTGTCGGCACGCAATCAGCTGGCCGGCACCATCACCCGCGTGCAGAAGGGCGCGGTCAACGCCGAAGTGGTGATCGGACTGGCGGGCGGCGACGCGGTGGCCGCCACCATCACCAACGAGAGCGTCGATTCCCTGGGGCTCGCGGTCGGCGGCGCGGCGACCGCCGTGTTCAAGGCCGGCGCGGTGATCCTGGGGGTGGCCGCCTGAGGCCCTGCGCCCTCATTCCATCCCGGCTGGCCCAGGCTCGGCTTCGGCGCCCGCCAGCCGGGCCGCCTGGCGGGCAATGGCCAGTTCCTCGTTGGCCCGGATGCGGAGCACCCGCACTGGGCCGCCGGAAAACACCAGCGCATCCACCGAACCCAGCACGGCGTGAGGCGCCCGGGTATTTCTGCAGCCGGCCGAACCAGAGTGCCACCTCAAGCATCAGCGAGCGTCCGCGACGTTCGGACACCCGACGGCCAAGCCAGACTGACGACTGTTCGGCAAAAACGGTCATCCGATCTGACAGGAACCGATCATTCGCGAACGTCAGAGTTCTCCAAAATCGAATGATGAGTCCTCCCCGAACCGTTTCACCGAAACTGGGTATGGACTGCTCGGATTCAGGTGGTGAGCCGGTTAACCGCTCGAAATGCCACCGCTCTTCGTAAATAGGTAACCAGTAGCAGTCAGGGAGTTCTTCTGCTGAACGTATCGGGCTGCTTCATGAGCCTGCAATCGGTTATTGAAAATCCCTGGATTTGAAGGTCAGTTCCCCAATCCAGCGACTCCAATCCTCCAGCCGGCCGGTGATCAGGTGGAGCACGCCGTCCTCCTGCTGGACTTCGCCGACCGCCGCCAACAGCCGTGCTTTCAGCAGCGCCTTGCGCTGGGCCTGGGCGGTGGCTGGCCAGACGATGAGATTGACCTGGCCGGTCTCGTCCTCCAGGGTGACGAAGGTGACGCCGGCGGCGGTCATGGGGCGCTGGCGGCAGATCACCAGGCCGGCGACCCGGGCGATGGAGCCGCTGCGCTTGTCCCACAGCGCCTTGGCGGTGACAATGCCGCGCTCATCCAGCCGTTCCCGCAACAACTCCAGCGGGTGCCGGCGCAGGCTCAGGTGGGTGGCGGCGTAATCGGCCAGGATGTCCTCGCCTTCTCTGGGTGGGTGCAGCAGCGGCGCGGCTTCGGCAATGCGGGGAACCCCGAACAACGGCGTGGCCGGCTCCACCCCGCCGGCCTCCCAGAAGGCCCGGTGACGATTGCCGGCGAGGCTCTTGAGCGCATCCGCAGCGGCCAGGCATTCCAGATCGTGCCGCTCCAGGCCGGCGCGATCCGCCAGATCCGTCACGTTTGCGAACGGCCCTTGCCTCCGGGCTTGAACGATGGCGGCAACCGCGCGTCCCGACAGCCCCTTCACCTGGTTGAAGCCGAGCCGCAAGGCCGGCGTTCCGTCCATCGGATATTCCAGCGTGCAATCCTCCCAGCTCGCCTCGACGTCCACCGGCCGGATCTCGACGCCGTGGCGGCGGGCGTCCTGCACCAGCTGGGAGGGGCCGTAGAAGCCCATGGGCTGGCTGTTGAGCAGGGCGCAGCAGAAGGCCGCCGGATGGTGGCGCTTGAGCCAGGCGGACACATAGGCCAGCAGCGCGAAGCTGGCGGAATGGGATTCCGGGAAGCCGTAGTCGCCAAAGCCCTTGATCTGCCGATAAATCTGCCGGGCGAACTGCTCGCCGTAGCCGCGCGCCCGCATGCCGTCCATGAGTTTCCGCTCGAAGGGCTCCAGCCCGCCCTTGCGCTTCCAGGCCGCCATGGCGCGCCGCAGCTGGTCCGCCTCGCCGGCGGTGAAGCCGGCCGCCACCATGGCGATCTGCATGACCTGCTCCTGAAAGATCGGAATGCCCAGGGTGCGCTCCAGCACTTGTTTCACTTCCGGGCTGGGATAGCGAACCGGCTCCAGCCCCTTGCGCCGCGCCAGGTAAGGGTGAACCATCTCGCCCTGGATGGGGCCGGGGCGGACGATGGCGATCTCGATCACCAGGTCGTAGTAGTTTTCAGGCTTGAGCCGCGGCAGCATGGTCATCTGGGCACGCGATTCGACCTGGAACACGCCGATGCTGTCGGCCTGCTGCAGCATGGCGTAGACCTCCGGGTCCTCCGCCGGCACGTCGGCCAGGTCCCAGCGGCGGCCGGTGTATTCCTCCAGAAGCTTAAGCGCCTTGCGGATGGCGGTGAGCATGCCCAGCGCCAGCACGTCCACCTTGAGCAGTCCCACCGCTTCCAGGTCGTCCTTTTCCCATTGGATGACGGTGCGCTCTGGCATCGCGGCGTTCTCCACCGGCACCAGCCGCGACAAGTCGTCCCGGGCGATGACGAAGCCGCCGACGTGCTGGGACAAATGGCGGGGAAAGCCTTGCAGCTCTGCGACCAAGGCCGTCAGGTGCCCCATGGCGGGGCTGTCCGGAGCGAAGCCGCAGTCGCGCAGCGCTTCGGGTGTCAGGCGATGGCCATCCCAGCGGTCCACCGTGTCGGCCAGCCGTTCCACCTGGGCCAGGTTCAGGCCCAGCGCCTTGCCGACGTCGCGCACGGCGCTGCGGGCGCGGTAGGTGATGACGGTGGCGGCCAGGGCGGCGCGCTGGCGGCCGTATTTGCGGTAGATGTACTGGATGACCTCCTCGCGCCGTTCGTGCTCGAAATCCACGTCGATGTCCGGCGGTTCGTCCCGTTCCCGAGAGACGAAGCGCTCGAACAAGAGGTCCAGCCGCGCCGGGTCCACCTCGGTGATCCCCAGACAGAAGCACACCGCCGAATTGGCCGCCGAACCGCGCCCCTGGCACAGGATGCCCTGCTCGCGGGCGTGGCGGACGATATCGTGGACGGTGAGAAAATAAGGCTCGTAGTTCAGCTCGGCGATCAGCGCCAACTCGTGCTCGACCTGCTTTCTCACTTTCTCCGGTGCGCAGCCGGGCCAGCGCCGGCCCATACCGGCCTCGGTGAGATGGCGCAGCCAGGAGCTTGGGCTGTGGCCCTCCGGCACCAGTTCCAGGGGGTATTCGTAACGCAGCTCGTCCAGGGAGAACCGGCAGCGCTCCGCCAGGACGAGGGTTTCCCTGAGCCACTCCGGCGGATACAGCCGGGCCAGCCTGGAGAGGGCGCGCAGATGGCGCTCGCCGTTGGGAAACAGCGCATAACCCAGCTGGGACAGGGGCCGCTTCAGGCGAATGGCGGTCAGGGTGTCCTGCAGGGCGCGGCGTGAGGGATGGTGCATGTGGACGTCGTTGCAGACCACCGGCGCGATGCCGAGCTGCCGGCAGAGGCTGAGTGGCTGGGCGAGGCGTTCCCGGTCGCGGCCGGACAGAAACCGTCCCAGCCCCAGCCAAAGATCGGCTCCGAACCGCTCCTTGAGCCAGCGGCCGTCGTCGGCTCGGGGCGGATCGTCGGGCAGCCACAGGGCCAGGCAGTCATGGGGGAGGTTTCTCTCCAGGTCGGCGCGGCTCAGCCGATAGCTGCCCTTCTCCGCCTGCCGCCGAGCCGCCGTGATCAGCGCCGACAGGTTGCCGTAGCCGTTGCGATTGGTGGCCAGCAGGATCAGCTTGGGGCCGTCGTCCAGCCGGAATTCGCTGCCGATGAGGAGGTGGATAGGGTGCTTGCGGGCTTCCTGATGGGCTCGCACCACGCCGGCCAGCGAGCATTCGTCGGTCAGCGCCAGCGTCCGGTAGCCGAGCCGGGCCGCCTCCGCCACCAGCTCCTCCGGATGCGATGCCCCGCGCAGGAAGCTGAAGTTGGACAGGCAGTGGAGTTCGGCAAACTCCAGCGAACCCCGATCATCCGAACAGGCCATGGAGGTACCAGCGCCCGGCGCCGTTCAGGTCGCGGAACACCCACAGCCTGCGGCCCTGCCGGTCCAAGGCCACCCGGTAGTCGCGCCGGATCGGCGCTCCGTCCCACCAGCCGCCCTCGATGCGCTCCGGCTCGGACAGCAGGCGAATGTCCTGGGTCTCCAGGGGCTCGGGCTTGGACAGCAGCCACAGGGGGCGGAGTGGCAGATTAAGCCCCTCTCCCTCATCCGGCTCTTCGGGCCACCTTCTCCCAGAGGGAGCAGGGAAAATGATGCGGCCATGGGCCGCAGGTTTCTGGGTTGGGGTGAGGGTAACATCCTCCAACCCGGCCCGTTCGGGCCGGTGATCGGCCGCTGTGCCCAACCGCAGGAGGGCATGCCGGCCCAGCCGCGCCTGCAACTGTTCCAGCACTTCCCGGCCGCGGTGGTCCCCCTGGAAGCCGGCGAATCTGTCACCGAACAAGTCCCTCCGCTCCGGCTCGAAGGGCACGATGGCCTCGCTTCGCAGGGTGACGGCGACCACCGGCGCAGGCAGCGGCGAGCGCTCCAGCTTCTCGCGCAGCAGCAGGAGCCAATGGGCGGCGTCGCGGTGGGCGGAGCGGAAGTCCAGTTCGATCCGCGTCGCCGGCCGGCTTTGATGGGACAGGTCGAGAACCAGGCCGGATGCGGCGGCATCGTAGCCCTTGAGAAAAGCCGCGAATTCCTCGGCCAGCTGGGCAATGGCGGGAAAGAAATGGTCCAGGCGCTCCAGCTCGATGGGCAGGTCGCGGCTGGCGGAAAACCGGGGCGGGCACTGGAAGCTGCCCAAAGGCCGGGTTTCCGCGCCGGCCAGGGCATCCAGCCAGCGCAGCAGGGAGGCACCGAAGCGCCGCGCCAGGCCGTCGCGCGGCAGCCGCCACAGGTCTCCCAGGAGCTGGATGCCGGCCCGCGCCATCCGCTGCTTGAGCTTGTCGTCCAGGGGCAGGGCGGCGACCGGTACCGGCCTCAACGCCGCCGGAAGCGATTGCCGGTCCTGCACCACGGTTTCCACGCCCAACCGGGCCAACAAGGCGCTGGCTTCGGGAGAGGGCGAGGCGGCGATGACGGGACGATGACCCCGATCCAGCAGCCGCTGCCGCAGTTTCTCCCGCAGGCGTTCGGCCCCGCCGAACAGATGCAGGCTCGCCCGGATCTCCAAAAGCAGGCTTTGTGGCTGGTCCAGGCTGACCCAGGGGGTGAATTCCAGCGCCGTCTGCGCCAGCCGCTTCAGCGCCTCTTGCTCGGCCGCGGCATCCCGCGACCGGACCCGTAGGCCGGGACAGAGGGCATAGGCCGCCGCCAGCCCCATGCCCGCCGCCACCCCGGCCCGCCGTGCCGATTCCGACGCAGCATGCAAGCAGGGCCGGCCCTTGTGCTCTTCTACGACCGCAAGAGGTTGGACGCGCGCAGGCTCCCTCTTTGGGGTGGGGGCTTGGGCCTCCAGTAGATGCGATGAAGTGGGATCGAGCGCTTGAGCCTTCGGCTTGGACCGGGAAAGCCCGCCCGGCTCACCGGCGTCGAATTGCAGAACTTCGAGGGCGAGGTCGGGAAAGTGGGCGCAAAGCCAGAGCCGGTCCGGCTTGGCTCGGGGCTCGGAGTCGCCGGCGGATGGGGGTGCCGGGGGAATGGGAAGGGATAGCGCGGTCGCAGCCATAACGGGGGCTCATGGCGTCACGATCACCGAGGCGCGGCGGAGGCTGCCGCGGGCCTTGAGAATGTCCACGGCCAATCCCTGCGGGGCGGGGTTAGCCTCGATACGCAGCGCCGCGTAACCGGCGCCGGCGGCGGACTGGCCAATGAGCACCCCCAACCCGCCGCCGGCTTCGGCGGCCAGCTGTAGGCGGCGGACCTGATGGTCGGCCAGGCGCCGTGGCCAGGCCAGGGCCATGCCGCAGCAGCCGCTGCGCAGCAGCTTCTCCAGGCTCCAGGGGATGTCGCCGGCCTGCCGGGGTTCCACCACCCAGACCTGGCCCAGTTCCACCCCGGCCTGCGCCAGCGCCGGCCCATAAGGCCGGTAGGGCGGCGCGACCCAGACGATCCAGCGCCCGACCTGGCTGAGGGCTGCCATGGCCGGCAGCAGCAGGCGCATCTCGCCGAGCCCGACGCAACGCACCCCGATTTCCAGCAGGGCGCCGAAGGGCCAGCCGCCTTCCGGCAGGGCCGCATCCAACTCGGGAAAGCCGGTGGGAAGCGCCGGCCGGCTGCGGTGTTCCGCGCCCCATCCACGCCAGATCGAAGGTTCCCTGCGCAGCAGCTGTTCCAATGCATCGCGTTTGGCGTTCATGCCGGCTCGGTGCGGATGACGCCCACCACCACGCCTTCGATGACCAGCGGTTCCCGTTCGGGGTCGACCTCGATCACCGCGAAGTCGGGATTGGCCGGTTCCAGCAAGGCCTTGCCGCCGGCCAGCCGCAGCCGCTTGACCGTGGCCTCGTCGTGCAGCCGCGCCACCACGATCTGCCCGCTGCGCGCCTGTGGGGTCTGCTGCACCGCCAGCAGATCGCCGTCGAGAATGCCGGCATCGCGCATGCTCATGCCCTGCACCCGCAGCAGGTAGTCGGCCCGGTGCTGGAACAGTTCCGGGCCCAGCCGGCAATACCCCTCGATGTGTTCCTCCGCCAGAATGGGCCGCCCTGCCGCCACCCGCCCGACCAGGGGCAGGGCCGCTTCGGAGGAGGGCTTGAGCAGGCGGATGCCGCGCGAGGCGCCCGGCACCAGTTCAATGACACCCTTGCGAGCCAAAGCCTGCAAATGCCCGCGTATGCTGTTGGATTGCACACTGAAAGCTTGTGCGATTTCGGCAATGGTGGGCGGAAAGCCCTCCCGTACGAGGGCCTTCTCGATGAAGCCAAGTATTTCCCGCTGACGATCGGTGAGAGGTTTTTTGCTGCCTTTATGGATACTGCTCATAAAAACAGCATACATCGCCTCGCGAACGGCTACAAGAGCTGATTCTCGTGAGGCCAAAGGGTCGCCGACAGATTTGTAGCAGTGTTGCGATCCGATACCTAATGACAAGCTTCAGGCATCAACCGAAATTGGGTTGAGTCGGCCAGAGGCTACTCTCGGCCTTCTCTTGCTGGCCGCTGTTGCAGAAAGCGGACATTCGTGAATGACCGGTTCCGGTCAGATCGGATGACCGTTTTGGTAGAGAACCGGACCGGCGGCTGTCTAATTGGCGGTCAGGTGCCTGGATATTCCTGTCGCTCGGGGTCGGTTGACCTTGGGCAACGATACACCGCAGCAGTAAAAGGAGGACTTGCCGCGCACCGGGAGGCCGTCGAGGATATCAGACCGACTCCAGCAACCGGGCCGTTTGGAAGGCAATGGCCAGTTCTTCGTTGGCCCTTATGCGGAGCACCCGCACCGGACTGCCGGCGGCCTGCAGTTCCGCCACCTCGGTCGCGGCGGGAGCGGCGTTGGCCGCCGGGTCCAGCCGTATCCCCAATCCTTCCAGGCCCTCGCAGACCCGCCGCCGAATCTCCACCGCGTTCTCCCCCACCCCGCCGGAAAACACCAGCGCATCCACCGAACCCAGCACGGCGTAATAGGCGCCCAGATACTTGCGAACCCGATGACAATAGGCCTCCACCGCCAGTTGCGCCGCCTCGTCGCCAGCTTCGGCCCGGCCCAGGATGTCGCGCAAGTCGTTGCTGCCGCACAGCCCCTGCATGCCGCTGTCGTACAGCAATGCGGTCTCGGCCTTTTCGATGCCCATCCTGCCGGCGGCGAACAGGGCGGCGGCCGGGTCCAGATCGCCGCTGCGGGTCCCCATCACCAGGCCTTCCAGGGGCGTGAAGCCCATCGAAGTGTCGACGCAGCGTCCCTGGCGGATGGCGCAGGCGCTGGCGCCGTTCCCCAGGTGCAGGGTGATCAGGTTGAGGGGACGGCCGCAGTGGGCCTGGGCACGTTCGGCCAGATACTGGTGGGCGGTGCCGTGGAAGCCGTAGCGGCGGATGCCCAGCTCCCGGTACCAGGCGGCGGGGATGGCGTAGCGGTAGGCGTGGGGCGGCAGGGTCTGGTGGAACGCGGTGTCGAACACCGCCACCTGGGGCAGATGGGGATAGGCGGCCCGGCAGATTTCGATGCCCAGCAGGTTGACCGGATTGTGCAGCCGCGCCAGCGGAATCAGCTGGCGGATCGCCGCGATCACCGCGTCATCGACCCGCGCCGCCCTGCTGAAGGCAGTGCCGCCGTGCACCACCCGGTGGCCGACCGCAGCCGGTTCGACGCCGGTCAAATGCCGCCCGAGGGCCGCGAACACGGCGGCGAAGGCCTCCCGGTGATCGGCCGCAGCTACCGGTTCCGAGGGAAGCGCCGCCGCCTCGGGCAGAGTCAGCCGCAGCACGCCGCGGGGCTCGCCGATCCGCTCCAGCAGACCGGACAGCAGGGTGCGGTGGCAGTCGCCGGCCAGCTCCAGCACGGCAAACTTGATGGAGGAGCTGCCGCAGTTGATCACCAGGATGTTCACGGGAATTCCTCCTCCCGGCCGCGGCCCGCGCCGAACGGCCGGCTACGGCGCGGTCAGCGCACGGTTTCCAAAGGCACCTGGGTCGAATTGCCGAGCTGGCGGAAGTTGATGGAGATCTTCAGGCCGCAAAACTTACCCCTCAGCTTCACCAGTTCGTCGGTCTTGGGGTCGTACTCCAGTTTGATGCTGCTGGCGCGGCGGTCCTCGTAGCCCTCGTCCACCCGCGGCGTCTGCATCTGGTAGCGGTAGACCGCCAGCGTCCGCTCGGCGTTGGCGGCCTGCTCGTGGGGCGGACCGAGCCGTTTGACGATGTCGTCCCGCTTGGGCGGCCGCGCCGTGACCTTGGGAAGATCGCCGGGACTCACCTGGAGCTGATGCTTGCCTTCGTCCACCTTGCCCTTGCCCAGCGACCGCAGCGATGCCTCCAGGAAGGGGGCCGGCGCCAGAGCCATGAACAGCGGCGCAAAGTCCCAGGTGGTGAGGCGGTCGTCCCGGTCGAAATCCAGGACGAACACGATGTCGCTGCCGGGTTGGGGCTGGTCCTTGGCGTCCAGCTTGCGGTAAACCTGCACGGTGCGCTTGCCGGTCGGCGTGGTTTCCACCCGGGTCGGGTCCAGCTTGGACAGCTCCGTGAAGTCGTCCCGGTACAGCACCGGATGCAGAAAATGCACGATGAAATGCTCGCCGTTCTCCACCCGGAAATGCCGGTCGAACTCGGCGAACTGGCCCTTGAGCTCCAGCAGCCGCAGATAAACGCAGCCGCTCAAGCCCGCGGCCAGCAATGCCGACAGCAGCAGCCAGCGCAGCGGGCCGGGCCGCGAAGTCAAAGACCTCCGCAAGGAGAAATCGATCATTCGGCGCCGCTGCCCAGCAGCACCTGGACCTGATGCACGCCGCCGTCACGCGCCAGGGGAAGGCGGGCGCGGCCACCTGTGCAGGGAACGCCGAAGCCGTCCAGAGTCGCCTCGATGACGTGATTGGCCGAACCGGCGGGATTGCGGACCAGCACTTCGTAGCGGGTGCGGCGGTCCTCCAGCCGCAGCTCGACCCGGTATTCGCGCCAATCCCCCGGCACCGACGGCGCCACCACCAGGGTATCGCCGTTTTCGTAGGTCACCCCCAGGATGGATTCCAGGGCGACCCGGTACATCCAGCCGGCCGAGCCGGTGTACCAGGTCCAGCCGCCGCGGCCGGCATGAGGCGGCTCGCCGTAGATGTCGGCGGCGACCACGTAAGGCTCGGCCCGGTAGACGTCGGTGGTGGCCTGATCGCGGGTATGGCGGACGGGACCGATCATTTCCAGCAGCCGCAAGGCCCGGTCGCTGCGGCCCAGTTCGGCCATCGCCCGGACCACCCAGCAGGCGGCATGGGTGTATTGCCCGCCGTTCTCGCGCACCCCCGCGACATATCCCTTGATGTAGCCGGGATCGTTGGGGGTGTCGACGAAGGGTGGGGTCAGCAGCTTGACGATGCCGGCGTCTTCGTCGACCAGGTGGCGGTCGAGGGCATCCAGGGCGGATTCGCAACGCTCGAGCGGGGCCGCGCCGGAAATCACCGCCCATGCCTGCACCAGCGCGTCGATGCGGCATTCGTCGCTGTCCTTGGAACCCATCACGGCGCCGTTGTCGTAATAGGCGCGGCGGTACCACTCACCGTCCCAGCCGGCGCTCTCCAGGGCCTGCTGCAAGCCTTCCCGGTATTCCCGGTAACGGGCGATCCGCGCCGCATCGCCGCGCCGCTCGCACAGCGGCAGAAAGTCGCTGAGGGTGCGATACAGGAAAAAACCCATCCACACGCTCTCGCCCCGGCCCTCGCGCCCTACCCGGCTCATGCCGTCGTTCCAGTCGCCGGTCCCCATCAGCGGCAAGCCGTGGACGCCGGCGGTGAGGGAACGGTCCAGGGCACGGCAGCAATGGTCGTAGACATCGCCGGCGATGCCCGCCGGCGACGGCGTCAGATAGCTCTCGTCCTCCCCCGGCTGCAGCTGCCGCGCGGCCAGATAGGGCGCGGTCTCCTCCAGCAGCGCGTAATCGCCGGTGGTGCGGACGTAGAAAGCGGTCAGATAGGGCAGCCACACCAGATCGTCGGAGAATCGGGTGCGCAAGCCCCGCTCGATCGGCTCCGGGTGCCACCAGTGCAGCACGTCGCCATCCTGGAACTGGTGGCCGGCATGGAGCAGGATCTGGCGCCGGGTCAGATCGGGCCGGGTGTAGATCAGGGCGGCGGCATCCTGCAGCTGGTCGCGGTAGCCGTAAGCGCCGCCGGACTGGTAGAACGCCGACCTTCCCCAGATCCGGCAGGACAGGTTCTGGTACGCCAGCCAGCCGTTGACCAGCAGGTCGAGGGACTCGGACGGCGTCTGCACCTGCACCGCCTCCAGGGTCTCCGACCAGAACGCCCGCACCTCGTCGAGGGCCTCGGCGATGGCCTCGCCGGAACTGTAGCGGCGCACCAGGTCGAGGGCTCGCGGGCGCCCATCGGCTTCCCCCAGCAGGAAATACACCTCGGCATCTTCCCACGGTGCGATCTCGATTTCGCTCTGGAGCGCGGCGCAAGGCTCCAGGCCCGCGCCGAAGCGGCCCTGCAGACGGGGCAGGTGCAGGGCGGCGGGATTGGCGAGGCTACCGGCCGGTCCCAGGAAGGCCTGCGCATCGCCGCAGCCGAAAGTGGGTCCGGCGCTGCCGGTCACCGCCACGGCGAACGCCACCGCACCGGCAAACTCGCCGGCGAACTGGCTGCGGGCCAGCAGGACGCCGTCGCCGAACTCGGTAACCACGTGGCGTCCGTGTTCGGCGGGCGAATTGCCCAGCACCAGGCGCTGGTAGCTCCACAGGCTCAGCCTCCGCCTGCGGTCGGTGTTGTTGGTCAGCCGCAGACACACGATCTTGAGGGGATCGCGGCGCGGCACGAACACCGTGGTTTCCTGGCTGAGGCCGTGGCTGTGGTGGATGAAGCGGCTGTAGCCGAAGCCATGGCAGGCCTGATAGTCGTTGCCGGCGGGTGCCGGTCCCGGCGTCGGCGACCAGAATTCGCCGCTGTCCTCGTCGCGGACATAGCAGGCTTCGCCGTGGGGATCGAGCACCGGATCGTTGGCCCAATGGGTGAGCCGGTGTTCGCGGCTGTTACGGCTCCAGGTGTAGCCGGCGCCGGTCTCGCTGACCAGAAAGCCGAAGCGCTCGTTGGCGACGGTGTTGATCCAAGGCAGCGGCGGAAGCTTGAGCCTGCTGCTTTCGGGGTCGCGCAGATCCACCACATATTCCCGGCCATCCTGGGAAAATCCCCCGTAGCCGTTGAATAGCCGCAAGGCGCGGCAGGCCGCGTCGAGGGTGCGATGGGACTCGGTGGAGACCGGCCGCGGCGGTGGCCGATCGCCGCACAAGGCGAGCCGGGCCTCGAGATCGGCCATCGCCGGCAGGCGATCGCGCACCACCAGGCGGGCAATGGAAACGATGCCGGCGAAATCGCTGCGGGGCATGTCGGCGCCGCGGCGGACGAACACCGGCTCGCCCGGCAGTTGCTGCCAGGCGGTTTCCTCGGACAGGATGACCAAGGCGACGGAAAGGCCCTTGGCCTGCCAATACCGGCGGGCCTTGATGAGCTCCTGCACGCGCTGGTCGCCGGCATGGTCGGCCCAGATCACGGCATGCATGCCCCAGGGCGTGATGCCCTGGCGCTCGAAGGCGGCAGGCGCAGCCTGGGCCTCGGCCAGGAATTCCGCCGGGGCGCGCAAGCCGGCAAGGCCGTAACTCATCCCCGCCGCCAGCGCCTGGAAATATTCCGCCTGGCTCTCGGAGATGCCCAGCTGCTGCTGGAGCGCACGCTCCTTCTTCTCGGCCTGGCTGAACACCGAACGCACCTTGGCGCCGTCGTCGATCCATTCGCGCAGCTGCATCGCCTGGTCACGGCTGTCCGCCACGCCGAGCCCGAACACCAATTCGCCGGTGACACCGGCGGGAAGTTCCAGCGTCCGCCGCAGTGCGAACACCGGGTCCAGCACATTGCCCACGGTCCCGCTCAGGCGCTGCTGTCCCAGCAAGGCGGCCGGCAGCGCCAGGCTGTTGCCGCGGCCGATGAAGCGCGCCCGGTCGGTCTCCCATTGCCCGTCCACGCCTCCGGCCACGCCGTGCATGAGCCAGGGACCGGTTTCGCCGGCCCCGCGCGGGCGCCTATGGGCCACGAGAGTCGCCCCCTCAGGATCCTGGCCGGTCTGCACGAACAGCTTGGAAAAAGCGGGATGGGCGGCATCCGCCGCGGGGTGGTTGAGGACGACCTCCACATAGCTGGTCACCTCGATACGGCGCCGTTGCGAGGTGTGATTGCTCAGCCGCAGCTGGCGCAACTCCAGGTCCCGGTCGGTACACACGGTGGCCCGGAGGGTGGCTTCGATACCCTTGCAGAAGGCGATGACCCCGAACACGCCGGGCACGCCGAACGTGTGTTCATGCTCCGCCGCCCTGCCGGTCGGGCGTGTCGTCACCGACCAGACTTCGCCGCTGTCGAGATCGCGCAGATACAGGAAATAACCGAGACCGTCGTCGACCGGATCGCCGTGCCAGCGGCTCAGAGACAGCCAATCGCAACCGTAGTAGCCGCTGCCGGAGGAGGTGATGAGACCGTGAAAACGCCCATTGGACAACAGCTTGGTGCAGGGAAACGACAGGGACTTGGTCGATTGCATGAATTCGTCACCGCGTGGACTCAAGGATGGGAACCGTTGGAGCACGACCGGCCGCAAGTCTGCAGGGAGCCGACTTCGACGTTCGCTGCGAACGGCAACCGCGGCGAAGCCGCGCCGGAACGATACACGGCACGGCCTGCGCCGGCTGCCAGGTTTGGCCATTCAAATCATGCTACGCAAGCGGGAAGGATGATGCAATCGTCGGCCAATGCGCTGCAGACCGCGTGCCCGCCCGCCCTACCCCGGCCCCCAATGGGGTTGAATTAAGCCCCTCTCCCCGTGGGAGAGGGGTTGGGGTGAGGGCCTGGGCGCCTTGTGCTTGCGGCGAACTCGTTGAACCGTTAGGCGCTTCAGCCCTCACCCTGCCCTCTCCCAGAGGGAGAGGGTTCCAGAATTCAACAGTAATGGCCCCGGCCCCAGGCGCTCGCGGAATCGGCGGCGGATGCCGCGGCCCGATACCGTTTTCGGCTGGAAGACGGCGCTCAGCAATTGTTGATATAGATCAAAATCGCCGGAATTTCTTTCGGGTAACTTTTGTCCCGCGCCAAACGGTGCAAAAATCACAATCGAACTAAATGAGGTAGATGCTGTGGAACAAGAGAAAGACAACTTCTGGGTATATATCGCCGGTGTTATCGTCGCCGCCGTTGTCGTCATTGTTATGGTCAAGAACAGCGAACACGGGAAATACGAAACCGCCCGTAAGGCCATCGCCGAAGAGCCCGCGCAGTCTGCTTACCGCGACGTGAGCAAGTACAACAACTCGATTACTGCGCCTTCGCAAAAGTAATCTGCCTTTGGCCGGCACGGATGCGAGTTCGCTAGGCTCACCCTAGAGTCAGTGCAACGTGCCGGTTCCATTAGTAAATCCCTCCTGATCGGCGCCGGATACCTCCATTCCGGGCTTCGCAATATTTGATCCTTGCCTGCTCCATTCCTGCCAATACTCGGCGGATACCTCTGCGGTGTCACAGCTTTAATCCGGCTTCCGACGATATTTCCTGACATCCCGTAACCGGCGAGGAGCCGCAGAACCTTACCCAGGCACCTACCGCCCATTCGATGACCTGATCGCAACCGGCGCAATGCATGCCCCGGAATTTCACCCATTCCTGCCGCAGGGTTGCTGCCCTCCGGCTCCCGCCGTCCGATCGATCAGCGTCCCGGTCCGGGCCCGCCCCCGGCTCCGCCGCCCCTGGGGCCAGGCTCCTGGCCGCCACGCCAACCCGCACCATCACGCAGTATCACGCCCTTTTCCTTGGCTCTCGCCTCCAGCATCTTGCGGTGCTCCCGCCGATAGGCCTGGCGCTCCTCGGTCGTGGCGAGACCCTGCGGCTTTTGGCGGTGTTCGCGCCATTCCTCCGGGGTCATCAGATCGCGGCCACGCACGATTTTGGACGGCTGAGAGGATTCCGGCGGCGCAACCGGTTCCACCGCCATCAGGCTGCTCGCGGAAAACACCGCGAGCACCGTCGCCAAACACAGACGTTTCAACATGATCTTGCCTCCGTCGGTTGATCGTGCGGTTTCAGCCGGGACCGGCTTCCAGCGCGGAAAGTCCGTTGCAGCGGCTGCGGTAGGTCTGCATGCCGCCGGACAGGATCCGGACCCGGAAACCCTGCTGGAGCAGGGTCCGGGTGGCGTAATAGGCGCGTTGTCCCACGCCGCAGACCAGCAGAATCTCCCGCTCCGCCGGCAATTCGCGAAGACGCGCCCGCAGCTGTTCCAGGGGGATGTTGACGGCGCCTTCGATATGGCCCCGGCGGAATTCGGCATCGCCGCGCACATCCAGCACCAGGGCGTCGGACCGCTGCAGATCGTTCCATTGCGCCAGGGGGAGGTCGCCGCGCAAATGGTTGGCGGCGATCATGCCGGCCAGATTGACCGGATCCTTGGCGGCGCCGAACTGCGGCGCATAGCACAGTTCCAGCTCCTCCAGGTCGTAGACCGTCGCGCCCATGGCCATGGCGGTGGCGATCACGTCGATGCGCCGGGCCACCTCCATTTCCCCAACCGCCTGGGCACCCAGGATGCGGCCGTCGGACTTGGAAAACAGCAGCTTGATGTGGATGGGCTTGGCGCCGGGGTAATAGCTCGCATGGTGGCCGGGATGCAGGTAGACCCGCTCGAAGTCCCGCTTGCCGAGTTTGGCCAAGGTCTTCTCCGACACCCCGGTGACCGCCGCGGTCAGCCCGAATACCTCGCAGACGGCCGTGCCCAGGTTACCGGTGAAGGTCAGGGCCGGCGCCGCGGGACGTGCTTCCCCGGCGGCGAAGCCGGCGATGATGTCGGTGGCGGCGACCCGACCCTGACGATTGGCGGGACCCGCCAGAGGCAACAGCTGCCACTCGCCGGTAATCCGGTTGCGCACCTCCACCACGTCCCCCACCGCCCAGATGCGGGGATCGCTGGTGCGCAGGCGCTCGTCCACCCGGATACCTCCGAGGGCTCCCAGTTCCAGCCCGCAACCGCGCGCCAGCGTGGTCTCCGGCCGCACCCCGATACCCAGCACCACGAAGCCGGTCTCCACCAATGCGCCGGATGCGCAGCGCACCGACAGACCACCGCCGGGACTGGAGGCGAAACCGTCGACGGAGTCGTTCAGCCGCAGGTCGACGCCGTTCTGCAACAGGTGTTCCTTCACGTAGCAGGCCATTTCCGGATCCAGCGGCGGCAATACCTGTTTCGCGGCCTCGATCAGGGTGACCTGCAAGCCCCGCCGGACCAGGTTTTCCGCCAACTCCAGCCCGATGAAACCGCCGCCGACCAGGACCGCATGACGGTTCCGCGCCACCGCATCGCGCAATCTGCGAGTATCGGGAATGGTGCGGAGCACGTGAATTCCCGGCAGCTCGATGCCGGGCAGCCGCGGGGTGATGGGATTCGCGCCGGTGGCCAGCACCAGGGCGTCGTAGTTTTCCCAGCGCTGCTCGCCGGAGCGCAAATCCGTCACCTCGATCCGCCGGCCGATGCGGTCGATGCGCAGGACCTCGGTCTCGGTCCTGACACCGATATTGAAACGCTCACGGAACACGTCGGGAGTCGCGACCAGCAGCTCCGCCTCCGATTCGATCACGTCGCCGACGTGATAGGGCAAGCCGCAATTGGCGAAGGAAACATGGGGGCCGCGGTCGAACAGGACGATCTCGCAAGTCTCGCAAAGCCGCCGCGCACGGGTTGCGCACGACGCGCCGCCGGCGACGCCGCCGACGATGAGTATCCGCTTCGTGATCCCTCTGGCCATGCCGAGACTCCTCATGAGGTCGATCCCGGTATCGGCAAAGCAAACCCTGAGCCAAACCCCGTCGGCTGGCAATTCCTTGCTTTACTTCGGCGGCGAACCGGACCCCGCTAAAAAGGACGAACGACGAAGTTTCACTCGACGTTTCAATCCGCTCGGCTGCAAACCCCATGAAACGGCGCTGAAACGATCCACTGGCCTTTCGGCCCGCATGCCGACGAGGGTCGCCCCCGCAATATGGGCATGCGCCGATTGTAAGGACCAACCCTTTCGGCTAAGTTGTTGCGGACGCCGGCCGACTCCGTGCCCACGGCCGACCGGCCACTCCCGGCACTGCCCGTCCCGGCCGCATGCCTACCCGGCGACACCGCCTCAGAACCGTTTGTGACACTGGAAACAGAGGACGCCGTAATGGACGATGACGAGCTTCTCGCGCTACCCGACATCCCCCTGCTGTTCGGCCGCTATCTCGTGCTGCGCGGATTCATCACGGAAGCCGACCTGACGGAAGCTTTGGATTTCCAAAACGATATCCGCGGCACTCTCGCCTGCGCGGCGCTCGAAGCGGAAACCATCAGCCTGCGGGAATACATCCACTGCCGGGAATACCAACGCAGCCACGCCGTAATCTTCGAACAGGCGGCGACCACCCTGGGCTACCTCGATGAGGACCGGCTCATCGCCCTGCATCAACGGCTGCAACAAAACCGCGTTCCCCTGGGCGAAGTGCTGGTCAAGCAGGACAAGCTCACCGCCCATCAACGCGCCGAACTGCTGGCCGATTTCCAGAAGAACGGCGTGCTGTAAGCCACCGGCGAAAGCACGGTTTCCCCGGAGGTTTGCGGAATCAGCGCCGGCCTGGCCGCAGCTCAGTCTTCCACCACTGCCGCCGCCGGCTCGGCATAGGCCGGCACCTGGTCGAAGTTCAGGTAGCGGTAGGTATCGGCAGCACTGCCCTCGATCTCCCGCGCGTAACCCATATACTCCGCCACGGTGGGGATGCGGCCCAGGATGGAACAGACCGCCGCCAGTTCCGCCGAGGCCAGGTAGACCTGGGCGCCGGCCCCCAGCCGGTTGGGGAAGTTGCGGGTGGAGGTGGACACCACCACGGCGTTGTCGGCCACCCGCGCCTGATTGCCCATGCACAGCGAGCAGCCGGGCATCTCGGTGCGGGCGCCGGCCTTGCCGTAGCTGGAGTAATAGCCTTCCTCGGTGAGCTGGGCCTGGTCCATCCGGGTGGGCGGAGCGACCCACAGGCGGCCGGGAATGGGTTTGCCGTAGCGTTCCAGCAGCTTGCCGGCGGCGCGGAAGTGGCCGATGTTGGTCATGCAGGAGCCCAGGAACACCTCGTCGATGGCGGTTCCGGCCACCTGCGACAGCGGCTTGACGTCGTCGGGATCGTTGGGGCAGCACAGCAGGGGTTCTTTGATCCGGTCCAGGTCGATGTCGATGATGGCGGCGTATTCGGCATCCGCATCGGCTTCCAGCAGCAGCGGATTTTCCAGCCATTGCTCCATGGCGTGTATCCTGCGGCGGATGGTGCGGACGTCGCCATAGCCTTGCGCGATCATCCACTTCAGCAGGGTGATGTTGGAGCGCAGGTATTCGGCGATGGGCTCGGGATGGAGCTTGACCGTGCAGGCGGCGGCGGAACGCTCGGCGGAAGCGTCGGCCAGCTCGAAAGCCTGCTCGATCTTGAGGTCGGGGAGTCCTTCGATCTCCAGGATGCGGCCGGAATAGACGTTCTTCTTGCCCTGCTTTTCCACCGTCAGCAGACCCTGTTGCAGGGCCGCGTAGGGAATGGCGTGGACCAGGTCGCGCAGGGTGATGCCCGGCTGCATCGTGCCCCTGAACCGCACCAGCACCGATTCCGGCATGTCCAGCGGCATCACCCCGGTCGCCGCGGCGAAAGCCACCAGGCCGGAGCCGGCCGGGAAGGAGATGCCTAGGGGAAAACGGGTGTGGGAATCGCCACCGGTGCCCACCGTGTCGGGGATCAGCATGCGGTTGAGCCAGGAGTGGATGATCCCATCGCCCGGCCGCAGCGAAACGCCGCCGCGGGTCCTGATGAAATCCGGCAGGGTGTGGTGGGTCTGCACGTCCACCGGCTTGGGATAGGCCGCCGTGTGACAGAACGACTGCATCACCAGGTCGGCGGAGAAGCCCAGGCAGGCCAGGTCCTTGAGTTCATCGCGGGTCATGGGGCCGGTCGTGTCCTGGGAGCCCACCGTGGTCATGTGGGGCTCGCAATAGGTGCCGGGACGGACGCCCTCGACCCCGCAGGCGCGTCCCACCATCTTCTGGGCCAGGGTGTAGCCCTTGCCGCTGTCCTGGGGCGGCTGGGGTCGACGGAAAGCGCTGGACGGAGGCAACCCGAGCGCAGTGCGGGCGCGGTCGGTGAGGCCGCGGCCGATGATGAGGTTGATGCGGCCGCCGGCCTGCACCTCGTCGATGACGATGTCGGTCTTCAGCGTAAACCGGCAGATCTCGCTGCCGTCGCTATGGCGGCGGATCACGCCTTCATAGGGGTAGATGTCGATGACGTCGCCCATCGCCAGGGCGGACACGTCGCACTCGATCGGTAAGGCGCCGGAATCCTCCATGGTGTTGAAGAAGATCGGCGCGATCTTGCCGCCGATGCAGACGCCGCCGGCGCGCTTGTTGGGGACGTGGGGGATGTCCTGGCCCATGTGCCACAGCACCGAATTGGTGGCGGACTTGCGCGACGAACCGGTGCCCACCACGTCGCCCACGTAGGCGACCGGAAAACCCTTTGCCTTCAGCTCGGCGATCTGCGCCGGGGCGTCGTGGATGCCCTCCCGCGCCACCTTGAGCATGGACTTGGCATGCAGCGGAATATCGGGCCGCGACCAGGCATCCTGGGCCGGCGACAAATCGTCGGTGTTGGTCTCGCCGGCCACCTTGAACACTGTCACCGTCAGCTTTTCCGGCAGGGTCGGCCGGCTGGTGAACCACTCGGCCTCGGCCCAGGACTCCAGCACTGCCCGTGCGTGGGGGTTGCCGGCATCGGCCTTGTCCTTGACGTCGTGGAAGGCATCGAACATCAGCAAGGTATGGGAAAGCCCCCGGGCCGCGACGGGCGCCAGTTCGGCGACGTCCAGCAGCTGGATCAGCGGTCCGACGTTGTAGCCCCCCAGCATGGTGCCCAGCAACTCGGTCGCGCGGCGCGCATCGACGATGGGCGATGCGGCCTCGCCGTGGGCCAGCGCCGCCAGGAATCCGGCCTTCACATAGGCGGCTTCGTCGACTCCGGCGGGAATCCGGTTGGCCAGCAGGTCCAGCAGAAACTCGTGTTCCCCGGCGGGCGGGTTCTTCACCAGTTCCACCAGTGCCGCCGTCTGTGCGGCGCTCAAGGGTTGCGGAACCAGGCCCTCGGCCGCCCGTTCGGCGACCTGTTTGCGATAGCTTTCTAACATGACGTTGCCTTCGTGGACCGCCGCCGGCGCTGGAACCGGCCGGGGCGGCGGGTGGTTGGGATGGATCTACCGACTGCGACAGCCGGCCGGACCGGTTGGTTCGGTCGGAACTCTTTGCGGGCTATTATATGGAAAACCGCCCTTCCTTCGCTCCGGGAGCTGCCATGACGACATTTTTCTACTCGCACCCCGCCTTCTTCGAGCATCAAACCGGCGCCGGCCACCCGGAGAGCCCCTACCGGTTGACCGCCATCGCCACGGTCCTCAAGCGGCCCGAGTTCACGGCCCTGGTCCATCAGGAGGCGCCCCGTGCCGAGCGGGAAACGGTGCAGCTGATCCACACCGAAAGCCATGTCCGCAACGTGTTCGACCTGATTCCGGCGGAAGACATCGCCTATCTGGACCCCGACACGGTACTCTCGCCGGGCTCCGGGGAAGCGGCGCTGCGGGCCGTGGGGGCGGTGTGTGCGGCGGTGGATGCGGTGTTCGAAGGCAAGGCCGACAATGCCTTCTGCGGTGTTCGCCCACCGGGCCACCATGCCATGCCGGAAGCCGCCATGGGCTTCTGTCTGTTCAACAACATCGCGGTGGGCGCCGCCCATGCCCGCCGCAATCACGGCATCCAGCGGGTCGCCATCGTCGACTTCGACGTGCACCACGGCAACGGCACCCAGGCCGCCTTCGAGGACAATCCGGAGGTGCTGTACGCCTCCACCCACCAGCACCCCTGGTATCCCGGCACCGGCAACCCGAGGGAGACCGGGGTCGGCAACATCTTCAACCTGGGGCTGCCGGCCGGCAGCGGCTCCAAGGCGTTCCGCGAGGCGATGACCGGAACCATCCTGCCGGCGGTGGACCGTTTCAAACCGGAACTGCTGCTGGTATCGGCCGGCTTCGATGCGCACCGCGACGATCCCTTGGCTTCGCTGGAGCTCGACGAAGAGGACTTCGGCTGGATCACCGCGGAACTGGTGAAGCTGGCGGATCGCCATGCCCAAGGGCGGCTGGTATCGACCCTGGAAGGCGGCTACAGCCTGCAAGCCCTGGGAGCCAGCGTGGCGGCCCATCTGCGGGCACTGATGGCGGCCGGCTAACGCCCGCGACGGCCCGGCCGATCAAGGTCGATACGGCTATACTTGCCATCACGCGGCACCGGGGCATCCCTCAGTCCGGCCCTGCCATTGCCATTTACCGTGAGGTCACCCCAATGTTGCAACCGAAGTCCGGCCACGGCCCATCCGCGCACGGGGACGATAAAGGCACCGAACGCACCGATTACCTGAAGGAACGCGAGGCCGACTTCCTGCTCATCGAATTCGGCAAGCTGCAGGAGGAAATCCTGGCCGCCACGCGGGAGCGCTGGCGCGTCGAACAGACAGTCTTTTGCATCGTCGCGGCCCTGCTCGCGGTCGGCTATCTCGTCCCTCATCCGGTCCCGCCCGAATATTTCACCCTGCCCTTCCTGGTGACCCTGCTGGGCGGCATGCGCAACCTGATGGTGTGGCTGCAGATACGCCGAGTGGGCAACTACCTCACCAAGGTCGAAGAAATTTTCGGGGTCCATCCCCGTCTGGGTTGGGAGCTGCGGCTGGAGAAGCTGGACGAGTCCAAACCCTACACCCTCTCTCTGGTGGCCCTGTCCATCATCTACTGGCTGGGCTTGCTGGCGGCTACCCTTGTCCTGGCACTGGGCCATCACCTGCAGCTCTGGTGAGCTCGGGACCGCCCGATTCCGTCGACCCGCCGGCGCGCGGTCCGGTCCGAGGCGGCGGGAACCTGCCCTTTCGATAGTCTTCTAAAATGCCACTCAGGAACGGCAGTTCACCCGGTCCTCGGGGCACGACCCTCAGGGCAACCGCACGAATTACCGAGAAGTAGCGAGGACCTGAAGCCGGAAGTCATCATTGAGGCTGGCTCGGTATCGTTTTCGGCGGATGCTGGACTTGGAGCTGTCCAGCTTGAGCACATCCGAGG
>Ga0233425_10002655_pt1 | contig 34529 bp, 24 predicted proteins | sample Watercolumn_Towu_2_FD_181712 | JGI IMG/M metagenome (GOLD analysis project Ga0233425, IMG submission 181712) | Freshwater microbial communities from Lake Towuti, South Sulawesi, Indonesia - Watercolumn_Towuti2014_140_MG | ecosystem: Environmental > Aquatic > Freshwater > Lake | place...
TGTAACTCCTATTGATTAGTTTGACTTAAATGAGTAATTGCTTTGTCCAAAGATACAAAAGATTGAGTAAATGCAAGCTTCATCCCAACCGCCGGCATGTTATTTATCCTGTACTCACTTTAATCTTTGCCATTCTATCACCGGATGAAAACGTTATAGCAGGTTGAGAATTAAAGTTCAAAAATTTCCCGAAAGGATACCTCAGGCAGAAAGTTTATAACTGCCTTTCTCAAATCTAAACTCCCAGGTTATCCTTTGCACGATCTTAGCAATCATGAATTCAATTTAACACAATAAAAGAGAAATTTGTTGAAGAAATGGGTAATTTCGCTTCAAAATTGGTTACATGAGGATCGCAGTGATTGGATTCGGCGCGGCAGCCATCGGGTTTATCGAGAAACTGAAGAAGTCGGGTCACGAAATTCACATCTTTGAAAAAAGCAGGGACATCTATTCTTCGAGTATCTCGGGGATCAGGGCAGACGGAAAACTTTTCGTGTCGAAGGAAATGGGAGGAGAGCTCGATGTACCGACCGAACTTCAGAAAAAGCTGGTTGACTTCTGGATCGAGAAAACAGGAAACGGTGATTTTGAAAAAGGAAGCTCTTTCAAAAACCAGGAGTATTACAAAGTTTTTTATCAGAAGGGCTTTCAGCCGGTTATCTCCGATTTTTACCACCTGGGTACAGACCAGTTGAAACAGGTTCTTTTCAATATTTTCGAAGAATACAGCTCCCTTCCTGGGATTCAGTTTCATTTCGAAAACCAGGTGACGAAAATTACTTTCCGGGGGAATAAAGTATTAGCCGATGATTATGGTGAATTCGACAGGGTAATTGTTGCTGTGGGCAGAAGCGGACACATGCTGATCAAGTCGCTCATCAGGCAGTACCCGCAACTCGTTGTGGATAGTACGAGGGTCGATATTGGCGTCCGGTTCGAACTGCCTGACCACATTGTTGAAGATCTGAACCGCGAAATGTACGAGTTCAAAGTAAAATACAAGAGCAAAACCGGCTACATGGTTCGTACTTTCTGCAATAATCCATCCGGATTTGTTGTAACAGAGCATTATGGCGATTTCACGACCGTCAATGGTCATGCCCGGATCAAGGAAAAAAGCAGGAACACGAATTTTGCCATCCTGACTACGGTTCAGCTCACCGAACCATTCAACGATCCCATCGGTTACGGATCGAACATCGCTAAAATGTCAAACATACTCGGCGGCGACAGGGTTATCCTGCAAACGTACAGCCATTTCGTCGATTCGAAGCGGACCAAGAACCTTTACAGGGTTAAGCCAACCCTGGCAGAGGATCAGTATATCCTCGGCGATATAAACCTGGCTTATCCGCGAAGGATTATCGAAAGCATCATCGACTTTGCCGAAAACCTGAATACCGTGATTCCCGGGATCACACATCCCGACAACCTGGTTTATGCCCCGGAAATTAAGTTTTACACCAATACGCTTAATAATCATGAATTTGAAAACCTTAAATTCATTGGCGATTGTTCCGGTTACACCCGCTCTATTATTTACGCTACGGCGCACGGTTATTTAATGGCAGAGGAACTGACCGGCAAATAAAAAATTAAAAAAATCCTAAATTTACCTCCCAAATTTTGCTGCCATGTTTAAAAATGCCTTTATTTTATTTGTCCTCCTTGCGTTCCTGTTTGCAGGATGGGCATGCAAACGAAGCACCTACCCGCAGTTCGAAACCAGAGAGTTCGAAAAAAAAGCCGGGGACTGCGACCAAACCAGTTGCATTGATATTGTTCTGAAGTATCATGTCATAAAAGAGGAATACAAGGCTTCAAAATCCTTCAACCACGTCGTCATGCAAAAGATTTTTTCCAAGATGGGCAATGAAGAGGAAAACCTGCAGCCCGAGCAATACGTCAGCCGGTTATTGAAAGACTTCGAAGCATTTAAGAAGGAGTATCCCGACGCAGTTTCGGGCGGTTACCAGCAACACTCGCAAACCGAAATCACTTTCAGAGGACGTGAAATAATTTCCGTTCTCCTCAAATCGAATGTATATGCAGGCGGCGCTCACCCAATGGATTACAGTGAATTCATCAATTTCAACCCGGACAACGGAGAAATGATCGATGTGAATAACCTGGTCAAAAATCGTTTCGGATTCAGGGAACTTGTCGAAACAAAGCTGAGGGAATGGTTCGGAATGGAGCCCGGCGACCGCTGGTCCGATTTCACGCTGGTCGATCAGTTCGTGATGCCTGAAACAATGGGATTCGTTAATGACGGAATGCTGCTGATCTACAACGAATACGAGATCCTTCCTTATGCTTCGGGTCCGGTCGAGTTGACGCTGAGCCATGAAGAACTTTCTCCATTGATGAAAAAGCCAGTAGAACCATCAGATAAATAAATTACATTGAATTTACCATGAACAGAAACACTCATAAGCGTACAAATAAGAAGATCGGGATGCCTCCCGGATCGCTGGTTTATACGGGTGCACCCAAAGAAGGCGACACCACGGTAACGCTGATCACCTACGACAAGGACAATTATTCCAGGCACGAAGCCACATCCTTTAAAGAAATCTCAGGTAAAGTCATGAAAGATGCCGTCAACTGGATCCATTTCGACTCGCTTCACAACCCCAGCCTGATTGAAGAAGCAGGGAAACTGTTGAGAATTCACCAACTCGTACTTGAGGATATTCTCGATGTAGGGCATCCGCCTAAAATAGAAGCTTATGATGAATATATTTTCCTCACGATGAAAGCCTTTAAAAGGCAAAAGGAGGAGGGCAGCTTCAGGTTCGAACACATAAGCCTGGTTCTCGGAAAAAATTTCCTGCTTACATTTTTGGAGCATAAGGGGGATCCTTTCGACCCCATCCGGGAACGGCTTGAAGCCGGTAAGGGCAGGTCACGGGGTCGTTCAGCCGATTATCTTTTTATCTTGCTTGCCGATGCCATTGTCGACCAGTATTTTTTCGCCGATGAAATCATTGACAAGGAAAACGGAGACATCGAAATCGAGATCTATGAAAATCCTTCCGAATCATCCGTAAACCGTATTGTCAGGCAGAAAAAAGAGCTTAACCGGTTTAAAAAAGAGGTTTATCCCATCGCCGAAAGCTTCAGGCTGTTCCTGCCTGTCGATTCGGATTTGATCAGCCCTGAAAACATCGGCTATTTCAATGATATCAACGACCACCTGAAGCAAATCGTCGATACCATCAACACCTACCACGAATCGCTTACAGCGATGATGGAATTTTATATGATCCGCATCAGCAACCAGATGAACCAGGTGATGAAGACACTGACCCTGATTGCAACCATATTTATTCCATTGACTTTTATCGTGGGTATTTATGGCATGAACTTCAATTTTATGCCCGAACTTGAATGGAAATGGAGCTACCCGATCTTAATGATCGCAATGCTGGCAATCGGGCTGGTAATGTATATTTATATGAGGAAAAAGAGGTGGTTTTAACAAGGTTATATTCTTTAAGTCATTTGAACTAATTTTACTGTCGATTAAAACTTGACAAATGGAAAACAAAGAGGTTAAACAGAAGCAATTCTTAAATTATCCTTCAATCGTGTTATCAGTCAGCCTGGTTTTGCTTCTTATATTTCTTTTGCCGGCAAACCTGAAGTCCCAGTCCACCGAAAATATAGGGAATGTTGCCTACCGGTTGGAAGGTGACAAGTTGCTGATCACGTACGACATTGTCAAGGCAGATTCGAAACAATCTTACGACATATCAATCGAAATCATTCAACCCTCTGGTGAACGGATCATCCCGGTGACGGTTTACGGGGATATTAACAAAGGTGTGGTTCCCGGTCGCAGGCGATCAGTCATTTGGAATTTTGTTGCTGACGATGTTGTTCTTGAAGATGGATTTAAAATCAGGATATACGGAAAACCGGCGGAACATATACAGGCTATGCCGGACTCTGTTGCGAAGAAATTCGAAATTGCCCGCACATTGGATGTGGGTTTGGGATTTGGATTAGATTATGGCGGATTATTTGGAGGAAGGGTCACATATACTCCTATCCCGTACATAGGTATTTTTGGATGTGCCGGGATTATGCTGGATGGCACCGGTTGGGAAGCTGGGGCGAAGGGATATTTTATCCGGAAGACTTCCATGAAAGTATTCCGACCTTACATTAAAGCGATGTACGGTGTGAATTCCGAAATTTACATCAAGGGCGATGATAGATACAATAAGTTGTATCCGGGACTCAGCGCCGGTCCGGGTATGGAGTTCAGGTTCGGAAGACTTAAAAGTCATGGTATAAACCTCGACCTGAATTTCCCGGTGCGTTCGACTGAATATTATGACGATCTCAATGATATTAAAAACAACCCTTACGTTACGATCGAGTCTGAGCCAGGACCAGTTACGATTTCTTTCGGTTATCATGTCGAGTTTTAACCTGTTTGTGTTGCCCGTCAGGCAGGGTTAAAAGCCATTCTCTTATAGCCTCCGGCTTAGTTAACTGTACAAACCTGCGCAATCTTTTTACCCTTTGTAAACTTAAATGCCTTTTCGGTGTTATAGGCAGGAACTGAAATTCATTCCATTAAAAAAATAATAGAATGGGAAAGGTCAGAAAAGTCATAAAATATGCGGATTTGCCGGAAGATGCCGCTAAAGCGTTAACTCATAAATATCCCGGCGGATGGAGGGATTTTGTCAGGAAAATTACCACTCCTAACGGCGAGACTTTCTATGCCATCGATATCGACTCCGAAAGTGGTTCGTATCTTGTGAAGATGAACGTTAAAGTAGATTCGAAAAGCTTTATCGAGAAAAACAGTCAAAGCTTTCTTGAAAAACTGGACGACAGCTCAGGTGAAAAGGTACCGGAGGAAGATATCCCTGCAAGAGAAAAAGAGGAATAGTGCCCGGACCGAACGGTAATAAAGTGAAAGGCAGTGCAGAATTGCATAAATTGGCAGATCAAAAATACAATAGCATGAAGGATATTGCCGGACTTATCGTGACTATTGACTTCGAAAAAGCATATTGTTTGAGCCGTTGAATATTGGAAATCAATTCCTGCAGATTTTCCTTTTTCGCTTTCATCGGCACCTGGAAAGCAGCCTGTGATGAAGAACTCCATATATGCAATTACAGGCAAATCTTGGAGATTTCTTAATTAAACCTTCTGAGTCTGTATTACTTTCACCTAACCATTCCAGCAAAAACATTAATCCAAATCCTGGTATGATTGAAATCCGGACAAACTTGAAAATTACCCGGACAACAGGAGGGAGCTTGGGTTATTCGAGTAATAACCTTTCCTTTAATTAACCGGGATTTAACCCTGATAATTTCTTTCAGCAACTGGTAAAGCCCGGCGGCAATTCTTACCTGCTCAAGGTCAGCCCGAACGCAATCCTCGCAAACGGGATTGGTATTGATAATATAAGCGATAGCATCGTACTTGTCCATTATTTAAACGTTTAGGAGATTTGAATAAAGTTATAGAAAAATATGCCGGCAGATGAGATTCCCGGATTTCAAAAGAAGAATTGTTGGTAGTATTTAATGAAATCCTATATTTGTAAGGAATTATAACAACTGTTGATTTTATTTCGGATAAAATTATAACGCATGAAAAAGATCCTGATTTTGTCAGCTTGGTTCATCCTGACTAACATTTGCCTGCAGGCTCAGCCTGGAACATTGGACGGTGATTTCGATGCAGATGGAAAAGTAACCACCGATATAACCGGCGGTGATGACTGGTGTAAAAGCGTTGTGGTTCAGCCTGACGGGCGAATCATCCTGGCAGGAAATTCTTTAGTGGTAACACAGGATGCTGTCTTTATCCGTTATTATCCTGACGGATCGGTTGATCAGAGCTTTGGAACGAACGGGAAGGTGGTTTTAGATATTAATGGAGCGGATGATTATATAAACTCGATGATTCTGCAGGAAGACGGTAAAATAGTCGCAGGTGGTTACACGACCACTGCTTCCGAAGAAGATTTTTTAATCCTCCGGTTGAATGCTGACGGCAGCCTCGATAATTCGTTCAGTTTCGACGGAATGGTGACGACTGACTTTGATGGCGCTACCGACGAGTTGAATTCGATTGCTTTCGATAACGAGGGAAATTTCGTAGCAGTGGGTCTTTGCTGCATAGGTACGGAGGTGGAATTTGCTACAGTACGTTATCTGGCTGATGGCTCGCTCGATCAATCCTTCAGCGAGGACGGCAGGCAAACGGTTTCCTTCGGAAACGGCATAGATGTGGCAAACGGAGTCGCCATACAACCCGACGGAAAGATAGTGGTCGCAGGTCAGGCTAACTATAATGGGAACTGGGATATCGGTCTCATAAGGTATAATACCGACGGGAGCCCGGATCAAACTTTCGGCTATGACGGAAAGGTCGTTACGGATATCCAGTCCTCTTCTGATAATGCCTTTGCAATTAAACTACAGCCTGACGGAAAAATCGTAGTAACAGGAAGGACATTTAACTCAGTGGACCAGGATATTTTTTTAGTGAGGTATAATCAGGATGGAAACCTCGATGCTACCTTCAGCGATGACGGTAAACAGGTAACAGATATGGGACAAGGCAATGATGAAGGAACCTCGCTCATTCTTCAGCCTGATGGTAAAATCCTCGTCGCCGGTTGCAGCGTGCTCAATATGTATTATCATTTTATGCTTGCGAGGTATGACATGGCAGGAAACCTGGACACTGCTTTTGCCGACGGAGGTGTAGCAATAACTCCTTTCAGCCCGAATATCGATTGTGGGAAATCTGTAACACTTCAGCCAAACGGAAGGATTGTCCTCGCCGGACATGCAAACATTACCGGGAATTATGATTTTGCATTGGCAAGGTATATTTCAGGTTTGGATATCGGGTTTCTTGACTTTGCTGATGCGGAAAACAATGTTCTGATATGTCCGAATCCGGTTGAGCAGAATGCATTGCTGAAATATTCGTTACGGAAGTCCTGTGTAATCATGGTTCAGCTTTTTGATCCTGCGGGACGGTTGATTGAAACAATTATCCCTGGCGAATACCAGGTTGAAGGCGAGCATACTGTGGCTCTGACTTTCAATCAGGGAATAAATCCCGGGAATTATCTGCTGGTTTTTTCTTCCGGGGAAAAAAAGATTGCGGTTAAGATTATTAAAAAATAGGGAAGAGAAGTTTAAGGATAAGCTTTCTGTCGAATTGTTGAAGCATTCCTGGATCGCGATCAGAAAATAAAAGGCACCAGCATCTTTGTTCTTGCTTTGTAAAATCTCCACTCTTCTCCGAATTCAGTTTCGAGGATTTGCTCCTCGACGAATATGCGATAGCGCAGAGCCAGGAATACCGGCAGGGTCACAACAACGAAAGAAAGCCAGGAGTTCATAGCCATCGAGAGCCCGCCCATGATCAGCAGAATTCCAAGATAGGAAGGATGCCGGATTCGGCTGTAAATGCCGGTGGTAGTAAGTTTGTGCTCCTGGTCGATTGCAACGTCCACTGTGAAGGAATGCTTGAGTTGAAGGATCGCAAGCCACCTGACAATGCCGCCGGAGATGAACATAATAATTCCCGCAGCGGCAATCATATAATTAAAATCCAACCAGGGTGAATATTTTGCAAGAATGAATCCTGAAGTGATCCCTGATGGAATGGTTATCCATAGAAAGGTTATGGAATGACGGTCGTTTCTGATTTTAGTCCGGGTTGAAGATGAGCGCCGTGTCAGCATAAGGATGAATTCGGAAGCAAAGAATAAAGCAGAAAGCAGGATCAGAATTTTCATATTATCGGGATGTTTGATTCACGAAATTAATCCAAAAATTTCTACGGCGATTGATTTAATGCTATCTTCGCAGGTACTTACAATATGTTCCTGAAAATTATTCGTCAAATTAAAAATGAAAAAAATGAAGCTATTTATTCTGTTCAGTTGGATGAGCGCCGTTCTTGCCGTGGTTCTGATTGTATGTGGGATGATTGATTTCGTGCAGGGCGGGGGATTATTCGGATTAAAGCACTCCACCTCTTTTTTCACAGTGGCTAATACAACGCTGTTGGTCACCATCCTTTTCCGCATGATTGGCAAGGATTCGGCGAAAATATGAGAAACATCCAAAACAATTTTTTGAAACAAGGCAGACAAATGTAAAAGAAATGATTGCCCCGACTGGAATAGAGATCAATGGGCTAAACGTTTTTCGAAAATCGCCACGGGCTCTGCGAATGTCACTATAGAATTTTCTTACTCTCTGCCTCCAAATTATTAAGTGAAATATTCCTGGTCGAGGTCGGTAAACCTGCGCTTTTGACGAAGGAAGTATTCCCAAACCATGTTCTTCCTGTAAATCATCGTTACCGGATGGAGGTGCTTTGCCTTTCGTTCACGGAGCAAAGCCGGTAACATGGAATAAAAACGGAAATGAGCTTTGATAACGGCAAAGAAATCCATAAAACCCCCGTCGAACAGAAATTTAAATGCAGCGATGCCGTCTAATATCAGCCGGGCGGAAAAAACGGAAAACAGCTGGTGAGAAGGGAGGTTCTTGAATAACATGATGTTGTTGTTCTTCATGTTGAGATAAGTCTTTCTCCAGGATCTTTTAGGCAAAGTTCCTCCTCCGACGTGAAAAACCTTTGAATCGGGGCAAACCATGATCTTCAGTCCTTCGTTTTTTGCCCGCCAGCAAAAATCGATTTCTTCCATGTGTGCAAAAAAACGCTCATCGAGTCCGCCGAGCCTCCTGTAAACATCCGACCTTACAAACAAACAGGCTCCGGTTGCCCAGAAAATTTCCCTTGAGTCGTCATATTGTCCGGCATCGGTTTCTGTCGTCTGAAACAACCTGCCTCTGCAAAAAGGATAACCGAACTTGTCGATAAATCCACCTGCCGCACCTGCATATTCGAACTTTTCGCGATGTTGAAAAGAAAGCAGCTTAGGCTGGCAGGCGGCAATGGAATGATCTGCTTCCATCATGTCAATCACGGGTTTTATCCATCCGGTTGTAACCTCGATATCAGAATTCAGCAGCACAAAGTAATCGGCATCCACTTTGGAAAGAGCATCATTATATCCTTTTGCAAAGCCGACATTTGTGGTGTTCTGAATGATCCGGATCGCGGGATAATTCTTTTTAAGAAAAATAACCGAGTCATCGGTGGAGGCATTGTCCGCAACAACTATTTGAGCGGTTTGGCTGTGGTTCACAACAGAAGGCAGGAATTGCTCAAGGAATCTTTTACCATTCCAGTTCAGAATAACAACCGCCGTTCGTACACTCATTTGCTGACTTGGGGAAATAAACCGTTTAACAAGGCGTAAAATTAACTAAAATTCAATACGGGCAAAATCAGCACACATAATCCTTTTATAAATCGAACAAGCCGGTTCACTTAGGGTTTATTTCAAACCAAAATAAAAAAGTCATAATGCAACTTCCTTATCAATCGTTTTTTTAGTTTTGAACACTCAGGATAACGGTTTGAACTTATGTACGCTCAACATTTAATCTTTGCATCTGAATTGCTTAATCAGACCTTGCCTGACGGCGGTCCGGTTTACACCGAAACCGACCTTAGCTGTTTCATTGTCGAGCCATGGAATGCCTTTTCGTCGCTCTTCATTGTCGTTCCGGCTGTCATTTGGCTGGCGCTTTTAAGGAAAAAGATCGCCCGCTTCAGGTTTATGATGTTCTGCATCCCACTGATGATCGTTGGAGGAATGGGCAGTACTTTCTTCCATGCCTTCAGGGCATCAGGCATTTTCCTTGTAATGGATGTACTGCCTTCGGCGATGCTGAGTTTGTCGCTGAGTATTTATTTCTGGCTTAAAGTTCTCAGGAAATGGTGGTATGTCATAGGGATTGTCGTTCTCTTTTTTGTGCCCCGATGGCTCCTGTGGGGTAACCTGCCGATGGCTACTGCCATTAATGTATCCTATGGCATTACAGGAACGGTTGCGGCACTCCCAATAATCATAATCCTGTTTCGTACTTCATTTGATCAATGGGTGGTTGCTACACTCACCCTGATGTTTTTTATTCTTGCTCTGGTTTTCAGAGAGCAGGATCCTTACCCGAATCCACTGTTCCCGCAGGGTACTCATTTTCTGTGGCACGTTTTTTCCGGTTTCGGCGCTTTTACCATTCTGGCATATATTTATAGATTCAGGAACCGGGAGTTAAAAGAACAAGCTCTGCATTGATTATGCCCAGGCTGATTTATATACGCTTTTACCAGGAACTGAACGATTTCCTTCCTCCTGACAGGAGAAAAAGGACTTTTCAGCATTCATATTACGGAAACATGACCATTAAGGATGTCATTGAATCGCTTGGCGTTCCTCATACCGAGATCGACATGATCCTCGTCAACAGAGAATCGGTAGACTTTAGCTATAAACCCTGCAACTATGATTTCGTTTCTGTTTATCCCGTTTTCGAAAGCATTGATATTTCTTCGGTTACAAAGCTGCGACCCAAACCGCTGAGGCATTCAAGGTTCATTCTCGACGTTCACCTTGGGAAACTGGCTAAATATCTCCGCATGCTTGGATTCGATACCCTTTATCAAAACGATTTTGAAGACCAGCAGATCATCGATATCTCAGTGAATGAAAAGCGGATCATTCTCACACGCGACATCGGCATCCTGAAGAACAGCAAGGTTACGCATGGATACTGGATCCGCTCCCAGCATCCCGGCGAGCAGGTTACAGAAGTCATTCAGCGATTCGATCTTGCAAGGTCAATAAAGCCGCTGAACCGCTGTATCGAATGTAACGGAAAAATAGCATCAGTGGATAAGAATGAAGTTATCGGTCAATTGAAACCAAAAACGATCAGGTATTTCGATGAATTTTACCGTTGTGCAAACTGCGGCAAAGTATATTGGGAAGGATCCCATTTTTCGAAAATGTTGAATAAGATTGATTTGTTTATGGAGGGGAAACAAGCGGAAAATAAATTAAGGTATTATGGTTAAAAAGTAGAAAGTGTGTCCTGTACTAAGATCGCTCTGGTCAAATGAGGTTTAATTGTGTACAAACCAAAATTGGATTATTTAAATGAAAGCTTTCCGGGGGGAAGAAATAAAACCTTATTTTTAATTGCAACCTTGGTAGAACAGGAATAAAAAAACCTTATTTTTGATTGCAACCTTAGTAGCAGGGAGAAATGAATACAATAAAATATCAACCTTATTACCTTATTGAATCATGAGAATTGAATATAATAACCTTTATACCCATTTTGTTTTTACAACACGAGGCAGACAACCAGTCATCTTTGAGCATAACAGGATCAGGATCGAAAAATACATTACCGGAATCGTTACAAATTATTCCTCGAAACTATATGCTATGCACGCAAACCCCGAGCACCTACACATTCTTGTTTCCAGATCACCGTCCTTTTCAGAGGAACAACCTGCAACAAACATTTCCGATAGTTCCGAACGATTTATAAATGAAAACAAATTGGCTAACGGACGGTTTAACTGGCAGGATACTGCTTCTGCTTTTTCGGTTTCAAAAGCTGATGTTGATAAAATTTGCAGTTATATCCTGAATCAGCCTAAGCATAACCAAAAGGTCAATTACAAGGAAGAATATGATGAATTTATCAGATTTTATCAAGTTACGTTGCTGAAAAACAAGAAAGCCTGAATGAAAGAAGCATCCTTCTATAAAACTTTCAATGACGAAGTAATCTGCTCTCTGTGCCCTCATCATTGCCACATCGCTGACGGTAAAAGGGGAATCTGCAGGGTGAGGAAAAATACAAGCGGAAAACTGAGGAGCGAAAGCTACGGACAAATTTGCTCACTTAATTTCGATCCGATTGAAAAGAAACCGCTCTACCACTTCTTTCCGGGCAGCATCATCTTTTCAGCCGGCAGTCTGGGTTGCAACCTGCATTGCCGGTTTTGCCAGAACTGGGAAATTTCGCAAACCGGGATCGAAGAATTCGGAAACCTAAGATCATCTACACCGCAGGAACTCATCAGTCGTGCGATCAGCCGCGAAGGTAATATCGGAATAGCATACACCTATAATGAACCGACAGTCTGGTATGAATTTATGATGGAAACAGCCGAGTTTGCTCAGAAAGAAAGGCTGAAGAATGTGATGGTGACCAATGGCTATATCAATCCTGATCCGCTTGAGGCGCTCTTCCCGGTGATGGATGCCTTTAGTGTTGATCTGAAAGCTTTCAGTGACGGATTTTACAGGACAATCACGGCGTCCCGGCTGGCTCCGGTTCTTAATGCATTGAAAATGATCCGCAAATCAGGCAGGCATCTCGAAATTACCAACCTTGTGATTACGGATACCAACGACGATGAATTGGAATTCACCGAAATGATCAACTGGATTGAAGGCGAGCTGGGGAAAGAAACCGTCCTTCATATTTCAAGGTACTTTCCGATGTTCAAGATGAGCAATGAGCCCACTTCAGAGAAAAAGCTAAAGGAGTTTTATGATATAGCCTGTTCAAAACTGGATTATGTGTACCTTGGAAACCTGAGAAGTGGTTTGGGTCAGAACACCTTTTGCCCCGGCTGTAAAACAGAGGTGATCGAAAGGATGGGCTACGACACCAGGATTATCGGGCTGGATGAGGAAGGCAGGTGCAGGAAATGCGGGCAACCGGTAATCGCAAAACACTGTCTATAATCGTAAATCAACTTGAAAACAAAAAGAAAAATGAAAAATGTCATTATTACCCTCGCCTTCCTGGGTCTTATTATCCAGGCAAACAGCCAGTACAATACACAACTGATTGATTCGACCAAAACATGGAGTATCATTAATGAATATACAGCCGGAGGTGGTATTCCATATTCCTTTTTTACGAAATTTATTGATGATACAATTATCGGTGGCATGGTTTACAAAAAAATTCTGATTTCCTATGACGAATTCATGACGGAATGGAGCCTTGAAGGATTTATCCGGGAGGAAGACAGTAAAATTTATCAGAGAGATTTGAATGATAATGAAGGTTTGCTGTACGATTTTGATGTTGAAGTAAATGATACTATTTCGATTTTTAATTGTCTTGGTTTTGGATGGTGGACAGGTTGGTCAGTGGAGGTTTTTGTTTCTTCCATAGATTCAATATGGATTGAACCTGAAAATAAATTCAGGAAAAGGATCGTAATAAAACCGGTTTCCGGTCCAAATTTTTTATCCGAAAGCTGGATCGAGGGGATGGGAAGTGAGGCAGGTGTAGTATTCAGTGGATTCAAAATTGCTGGACCAACAGGTACCATTTACTCTCTCCTTTGTTATTATGAAAGCGAAAATATCATTTACCAGCATCCGGATCATTCTGTTTGTTTTTATCCCATTGTTGATGTTCCGGAAACCGTGACGGCAAAATTCCTTTGCGAAGTTTATCCTGATCCTGTTAAGGGCACTGCATTTATTTGTTACAAGGGTGACGGGGAAGGCGCAATCCGCGCTGTTATTCTCAACAGTATGGGAGCCGTTGTTGAGGAAAGGGAATTTCAATTACCCGGTTACTTACAAATATTTTCGAGTGATTTTCATTCCGGAATGTATTTATACAATCTCTTTAGGGGAAATGAAAGAGTCGCCGGTGGGAAATTTATAATTCAATAGATGTGTTCTCTTCATCAAGCCTCCCCAATATCGGCAAAACCCTTGAACTAAAGCTTAAGGAGGTGGGTATTTTGACACCGGAAGATTTAAAAAACACGGGCACTGAAAACGCTCTGCTTCGTATCCGTGCCACAGACGAAACTGCCTGCTACAACATGCTTTGCGCCCTCGAAGGAGCAATTCAGGGAATCCGCTGGCACGATTTGTCAAAGGAGAGGAAAGAGGAACTGAAGCAATTCCTGAAAACGAAAAATATTCCGCTGAATCCTTTAAACTTTATCCAAAAATAAATCTGGTGAACGTATTCACCAAATTAATATTAAATCGGTGATCGTATTCGCCAAGTTCATATTCTCAGTTAATCCTCTTCTCCTTCCCAGCCCACTCCCTGGCTCGTAATACATATTTCTGGATTTTACCGGTTGAGGTCTTTGGCAATTCTGAAAACTCGACAGCAGCCGGGCATTTGAAGTGAGCGATCTTCGTCCGGCAGAATTCAATGATTTCTTTTTCGGTAGCATACATGCCTCTTTTAAGGGTAACGAATGCTTTCGGTCGCTCGCCCCATTTCTCATCAGGAATAGCAATAACTGCACATTCCAGAATAGCCGGGTGCTTCACGATAGCCTGTTCTATTTCGATGGTAGAGATATTTTCGCCACCGGAGATGATGATGTCCTTAAGCCGGTCGCGAAGCTCGATATATCCGTCGGGATGCCATACCGCCAGGTCGCCAGAATGAAACCATCCTCCTTCGAATGCCCGCGCAGTCTCATCGGGAAGCCTGAAGTACTCTTTCATCACATTATTCCCGTGCATCACCACTTCGCCGATGGTTTTGGCATCCTTTGGAACATCATTCATATTTTCATCCACAACCCTTACCAGCTCGGCAGTTACATAAGCCTGACCCTGACGCGCCCGCATGCTTGCCTGTTCTTCTGCCGACAATAAATCCCATTCCGGGTGCAAGCCGCAAACGGTAATCGGACCATAGGTCTCAGTCAGTCCGTAAACATGAACAGGTTTAAAATTCAGTGATCTGATCTTCTCCAGCAGGGTCGGCGAAGGCGGTGCACCGGCGATGGTCACTGTAACCGTATGAACCAATGGTTTTGCAGCAGGATCATTCACCAGCATTACCTGCAATGTAGGTGCGCCATTGAAATGGGTCACACCTTCATTGTGGATCAGATCCCAGATCAATCCAGGATCGGTCTTTCTCAGGCAGATGTGCGTTCCCGCAACAGCGGTTACCGCCCAGGTAAAGCACCAGCCGTTGCAATGGAACATCGGGAGTGTCCAGAGATATTTGCATTCCGCGTTCAAACCGGTTTCGATCACTTCCCCGAGAGCATTCAGGTACGCGCCTCTGTGTGTATAAATCACTCCCTTCGGTCTTCCTGTCGTTCCTGATGTATAGTTCAAAGCGATAGATTCTTCCTCATCAACCGGCAAGCATTCAAAAGCCTCGGGGCTTCCCTGGGCAATGAACTGCTCGTAAGGATCATCCTCATTACCGCTGTCGTTTACCACGACAATTTTTAGCTCCTTGATATCGACACTTTCCATCATTGCATGCAATTCCTTGTCGACGAACAGGAATTTCGCCCCGGAATGTTGGAGAATATACTGAATTTCATCACAGTTAAGCCTGATGTTGATGGCTACAAGTATGCCGCCTGCCATAGGAACAGCATAATGTGCCTCCAGCAAGGCAGGAATATTCGGGCAAAGGAAGGCAACACGTTCGTGCTTCTGCAGACCCGAATTTCTCAAATGGTTCGCAAACCGGATAATCCGTTCTTCAAAAGTCTTGTAGGAATATCTTCTTGTTCCATGAACCACGGCAACCTTGTCCGGGAACATGTAGGCGCTTCTCTTCAAAAAACTCAGCGGTGAAAGTTCAGTGCGGTAAACCGGTTTTCCTTTTATATTTTCATTCATGGTTTTCTTTTATTATCATGCACAAAGAAAATCCATTCCCTACAGAATTCAAAAAAGAAAGGAATAATATTTTAGCTTACTCTTAATTAAGTATTGTCCTGGCTCTTACGGTAGTTGCGAAGTTTTCCCCTGCTCCGAAATCCAGATATCATTCTTGTCCTGGTTTGACGATTGTCCGTCCATGTTCAGGTCGGTCAATAAGTAACCTGTTTTACCGGCTTCATCATTCCATGCAGGATCCTTATCAAGCCCGTCGATTGTTCCATTAGCATTGGCATCTCCGCCAATCATTCCGTACACACCGGTGGCAAGAAACTTCTGAGCCTCAAATCCGAATGCCTTGTTCATTCCGGTGCTAAAATCAAAGTTGTAAGTATCACCGGTTTTCACAAGAGGATTGGCTGAAAGTACCGGAAGATGATTCCTGTGCCACACCACCACGAATAAAGAATGCTGAATTGTTAAATTGTTAAATTGTGGCGGCGATACTCCGTCAATACTCAGAATGGTTCCGTCGCTCATCACAAAAGCAGCCTGCATGGCAATCCGGGTAGATTCAGTAGCCGACGCAACTTCTGCAGCATCCCGCAGCTCTATCAGGATCCAATCCACTACTCCGGTGGGAATAACAGCTATGCTTTCCGTTCCTGCATAATTCCAGGGCGAAATGTTGTAAGGCTGTGATAGCGGGAAATCCGATAAACCAGCTAAACCGGGGTTCATATCAGTCCCATTAAACGGACCCTGAAGTATAATCTTAAGACCAATATAAAAATCAAGAACCTGAACGTCTATGTAATTAGTCTTTAGTTCGATATCGGAACCAGCGGCATTTGCGGCATACAATTGCACGGAATATAAGCCGGGACTGTCGAACTGAACCTGCGGATTTTGCGAATTAGCCGTTGTTCCTCCCAAATAAGTAATTGTGGCGGGAGTAAAAGTCCAGTTCCAGGTTGTGGGTATGTTAACCGAGAGATCGGTAAACGTAACTGCTTCTCCGGTCAGAGGCGCATTATTGCTGACGCTAAAATCAGCCACAGGCGGAGCAGTAACAATGATATACCCTGATTTGGTTTCCGTGTCGCTTCCGCTTCCGTTTGCAGCCGTGAGCGAAACGGTGTATGTTCCGCCTGCAGTGAACTGAACTACCGGTTCCTGCGAGGTTGCACCCGTTCCTTCCACATAATTGAAGGTGGAAGGATTAATCGACCAGATCCAAGATGTCGGTGAGTTGGTTGAGAAATCCATAAAATAAACCGAGGTGTTTATGAACGGTGTTGTATTGTCGGCAGCAAAGTCAGCCGCAGGTGCATACACTACCGCAATATAGTTGGTCTTTGTTTCTCCGTCGCTGCCACTACCATTGGTTGCTGTAAGGGTAACCGTATAATTTCCGCCTGCAGTGAATTGTACCTGCGGATTTTGTGATGTGGCAACCGTTCCGCCTGTGTATGTTATCGTCGAAGGACTAAATGCCCACGACCACGAGGTTGGATTGTTGGTCGATAGATCAGTAAAGGTTACGGTTTGTGAAATATAAGGCGCTGTATTATTTGCAGAGAAATTAGCCACAGGAGCATAAACAACCGTAATATAGTTGGTCTTTGTTTCGCCATCGCTGCCACTACCATTGGTTGCTGTAAGGGTAACCGTATAATTTCCGCCTGCAGTGAATTGTACCTGCGGATTCTGTGCGGTGGAAGAAGTCCCGCCTGTATAGGTAATTGTCGAAGGACTAAATGCCCATAACCATGAAGTGGGATTGTTGGTCGAAAGATCAGTGAAATTCACTGTTTGACCAATAAATGGATTTGTATTGCCAGCAGAGAAATTAGCCACAGGGGCATAAACAACTGCAATATAATTTGTTTTGGTTTCGGGATCGCTGCCGTAGGTATTGGTTGCAGTGAGAGTAACGCTGTACGAACCGCCTGCATTGAATTGTACCTGCGGATTCTGCGACGATGAGCTTGTTCCCCCCGTATAAGTTACTGTTGAAGGACTGAATGACCACGCCCAGGATGTTGGTGTATTGGTGGACTGATCTGTAAATGTCACGGTCTGTCCGATAAAAGGAGAAACATTATTTGCTGTAAAATTTGCCACGGGAGGCGATCCTGCTGCCTGAACGACGAGGGTGTAGTCTTCAACCTCGCCATAGCTGAAAGTTTCGCAGGAAGTCGGATCTGCATTATATTTTAAAGAAACCCTTAACCGGGTTGATCCCACAGCGGCTCCTGAAGGAATAGTTATGCTGAGGGTTTTTGTTCCGGGTCCTGAAGTCTGACCAAGATCATAGCTTTCGCTGGCATCTACGAAGTCGCAATCCTGGTTGAAATCAATGAATGCCCAGATATGTTCGGTCCATGTCCCTGTTGAACCGCAGGTCACCGATAAGGTATAGGCAGCGCCTTTGGTTACGGTGGTTGAAATAGCGGTATAATTGGTATATCCTGAACCCACAGCAGAACTGTTGTTAATCGTGTTGAATGTCACATTCGAAATCCACTCTTCGGTTCCATTGTTTGAACCGGAGGAACAAACTGTGCAACTGGTGACTGTGATATAATTCGTTTTTGTCTGAGTAAAAGTTCCTCCGGCACCGGTTGCCGTAAGAGAAACCGTATAAGAACCGGCTGTATTGAATTGTACCACCGGGTTCTGGGATGTATTGGTAGTTCCGCTCACAAATACCGGTGTTCCGGGTCCGGTGATCGTCCAGAGCCAGCTATACGGATTACCGCACGACTGGTCAGTAAAACTTACCGTTCCTCCGATCGTAATGCTTGTTGCACTTGCCGTAAAATCGACTGCATTGCTATTGGGAACCAATTGAACATTCAGATAAGTTGCATTGTAATTGGTAACGGAAATATTATTGAAAGTTTGTGTTTGATAGCAGGGCGCAGAAACCCGGATATTGTAAGTACCAGCTATCAGGAAACGGTGATAATTCCCGGCAGGAGATGAAAATACCTGGGAACTGTCCGCCTCATGTCCCACAGCGAATACTTCTGCTTCGACAGGCAATCCCGTATTGGCATTGGTAACCATTCCGCGCAAACCATAAGTACACTGTTCGATATAGTTAAATAATGAACGCCGTAAATAGCCCCAGTAATTCAATAGGGTAGAAGCTGCCGGCAGCTTGGTGTCCGAAATCTCGATTGTCTGTTCGCGGCACTGGTGGTAATAATTCATATAGTCCTGACGTCCGCCGTTTACCTCATACCACGCAAATCCATTAGTCACTCCCGATGGATATGTATCGGTAAAATAGGTTGAAGGGCTGTGTGCCTGGACTGTGTCGGCAAATTCATTACAAACAAACAGCCACCAGTTGACATCTGCAGGCAGTTGTGCTTTGGTGTCCCAGGGATAATTGCAAACCTCGGCGCCTCCATGGAAGTTGGCACCCATGACGAAATGCCTGCTCTCGGCAAAATTCATAAAAGCAACTGTTTCTGATTGCCAGGCATACCCATCAGGGTGAGGTCCGTTCTGAGGATCAGGATAGTTTCGGTTGAGGTCAACATAGTTGTTATTGTACCTGATTGCACCTGAAACCGTGCTGTTTCCACCGTGGTAAGTACCGTCAGGATTTGCCAACGGATTAATAAAAATCTCAGTGCTGTTGACAAGGCTGGTAATTCCGGCAATACTTCCGTAGTTCGAAACCAGCGAATCAATCAGGTGCATCATTGTGATATAGCCTGTGATCTCGTCGCCATGCATACTCGATGTGTACAAAAACTCGGGTTCGGCTTCGTCGGTTCCAACATTATCCGAAATCTTTGCCACAAGCAGTTGTCGTCCGCTTGCAAGCGTTCCAATGCTGAATACATCGCAAATTGAAGGGTAATTGGTTTCGAACTGGTACATCAGGCTCACATAAGCATCATAAGTAGGATAAAAATTCCAAACGGTTTTTGAACCAAGCTCATCCACATCCTTCATCAGCGGCTCGAAACCTTCATTAGGATGGGGAAGCAATGTATAAGGAATCCCGGTTTGCTCAAAAGCAGCGATCTCTTTTGCATTAGCGTATGCGAATACGGTTTTGCCTTTCACGTTATCGATAGAAATCAATTTTGTGAGGTTGGAAATTTCTTTCTGATCAGTGATTTCGAACCTGAAATAAATTTCACCGTTTTTCTTCAACATTTCTTCCTTATTTGATTCCGTTTGGGCGGAAACAAACCGGAGCCACACAAGAGTAATAAAGGCAATCCAAAACAAACTTTTCATAAAAATCCTGATTGAAAATTATTTATTGAACAGAAACCTGACCCTTAAAAATCGGGGTAAAGTAAATATTTTTTCCTTAGAACCAAAAATGCGGAAATATCTTCTTCCCAGCTTTGCCTGATCTCGGTTTCAGACTTTCCTTCCATGATCTGCTGCCTCAACTGATCACTCCCGGCTAGCTTATCGAAAAATGAATTGAAAAAATCAGGTTTCTTTATAATTTTAAAAAACTGATACATCTCGATAAGCCAGGTTAAGTAAATTCGCCGTTCCATAATGGTGTCGAATCCTGAAAGGAAATGACCATAACAACGCTTCCCTTCATAGGGCGGATTCATTGCCTTGCCGGGCTTATCTTCAGGTATAAAAAAATAACTTCCGAGAACATAATCCGGATGACCGATCACCTGGAACGGCATATCGGTTCCCCGTCCGACGCTGACAATTGTTCCCTCAAAAAAGCAAAGCGAGGGATACAACTGAACGGATGCCTGGTTCGGCAGGTTCGGAGAAGGTGGAACCGGAAGATCAAACCGTGTTCTATGATCATAATTCCGGAGCGGGATCACAGTAAGGTCACAATTCAAGCTATCCTTCAGCCAATGTTCTCCATTCACCATTCGCGCATACTCGCCGATAGTCATTCCATATACTACGGGAACCGGATGCAAACCGACAAAGGAGGCAAATTCCTTTTCGAGGACAGGTCCGTCCACATAATCACTGTGTGGATTCGGACGGTCAAGAACAATTAATGGAAGATGGTTTTCTGCACAGGCTTCCATCAGGTAGCTCAATGTTGAAATAAAAGTGTAGAACCGCACGCCAACGTCCTGAATGTCGAAAACAATTATATCTAAATTTTCCAGGTCTTCGGCTTCAGGTTTCTTTTTTGAGCCGTACAATGACACAATTTCCAAACCCGTATCAAAATCTTTTTTATCATCAATCCATTCGCCGTCGGCTGCATGACCCCTGAATCCGTGCTCGGGACTGAAAATCTTCACTACATTAAATCCTGCATGTAACAAGGTATCCACGAGATGAACCGCGCCTATAATTCCTGTCTGGTTCGAGCAAACAGCAATCCGTTTGCCTTCGAGGAGCGGAAAATATTTTTCGGTTTGTTCTGCACCGGTTCTGATTCCACCTGCGGATCCTTTCCCGGCTTTGTCCCCCGGTTCATTCTGCGCACTCAGATTCCAAAGGAAGTAAGTTAACAGCACTGACAGAAAAATCGTCCGGATCATCTTTTTATTAACAATTTTAGCGATTGATCAAAACCTGATTTTCTCAATTGCATTTTTCATTTCATCAGGGACAATTAAAAAATTGCTTTCGGTGCCCTCACTCCGGAATTCCTTAACCTTAATTATATCATGTTTCCTTATTCCGAATGATGAATAATTAAGATTTTCCAGGATGCCGGTCATATCCCGGTTCATACCTCCTGCAAGAACTTCGGTGAGGATTACAGGTCGGTTTTTTTTCAACGTCTCGAATGCTCCTTCGAGGATCAGATGTTCAGTCGATTCTGTGTCGATTTTGATCAGATCGATCGGTGGTATTTTTTTTCGGTTCACATAATCATCCAGCCTTTCAACACCGATTTGCACCCTGTAAGTCCTGTCATCGCTGCATTGCAGAAGGGTATTGTTTCCGGCAAGCTGGAGTATTTCCGGAAAATCCTTATTGATCCGGTAGGACATCATTGCATTACCAGTTGTATTGAATAAACCGGATTCTTCAACCTGGACATCATAAATCCTGTTCAAACTAAGGTTTGCCCTTAATGCTTTCAGGGCGTCCGGAAAAGGTTCAAAGGCGATCACATGCAAGCCTGGATTAGCCAGTTTACCCAGAAGGGAGTAATACCCAAAATTAGCCCCGATGTCGATAAAAACCTTCGACCGTTTTGCAAGTTCCATGAATAACCGGGATGAATCATACTCAAAGCCTTTCATCCCATTCCAAAACAATTGCCGCGTTACATAACTGGTATAGTTACCTTTAATCCTGATGACTCCGGTCTTACCGGTTTCAAGCCTGAAAACACACTGAACAGGGATCTTCATCCTATCAGGAAGATGATTGCAGAATGGACGGAGTATCCTGCTGTAAGCATTGTTGATAAAAGGATTGAAAAGCAGTTTAAAAAGGTACTTATTCATTTCATAAGAACGAAATCATTCAATCAAAATCATGGTTTGCAGAGATATCATATATCTTCTGCATTAACAATATGCTCGTGAAATGTCATTTAGCAGATTAATCGATATCCCAGACGGGTATTCTGCCGGGCGTCCATGGAGCACCAATGCTTTCGAGTTCCTTCTCTATTACAGGCAACTCAGTTTCGAACAAAACTTTCAATTGTTCCAGGATCGGTGGAAATTCAGCCTTTAAGACATCATAAACATCCCGTTGTGTTTGGGTTACAGCCGATGTTGAATTCCAGTGAATCCAGATAATTGAGTTTAACCGGTCGTTGATCGGCGGGATTGCCGGAAGATTCTCCTCATCGCTGGCTTTGGATGGTTGTCCTCTGAATTTCCAGAGGATGTCATCAATGGTGGTTTCAATTTTAACGATCCTGTCAATCAATTCCTGCGAAACCAGCGGAGTTCTCTGGGCAGCCTGCTTATCGCTTTTAATCCGGTCCTGTATATCCAGGGCAAGGTTTTCAGCTCCCCTGACTACCCTTCCCAATTTCGCAAGTTTGTTCTGGAATGCTACAAGTTCTTCACGATCAGGTGCAGGAAGTGTGGTGTTATTCAGCGGTTTCACAACAAATTCAACAGGGTCAACCAGTTTGGTCGTCACACCCTGAACAACCTGTGCCATCGACAACTTATACTTGCCTGGCAAAACAAACATTCCATCGCCGCCCATTGCCAGAGGATCGAATTTGCCATCTTCGACTATAACCGGTGAAGGCGCAGGATACCTAAGGTTCCAGTTGATCCTGCTGATGCCTTCGCTGATCCCGGCGGTCAGTTTTCTGACTATATCTCCTTCACTGTCTGTTATGGTGAAGACAAGATAAGGCTTTACCTCATTTTCTTCTGCCCTCAATTCATCCACTGTCGGGATAGGAATCGGCTTTTTATCTTTAACCAGTTCTTTCTCTGTCTCCTGTCTTTTCCCTTTCAGAGTTTTGGGTGATTCTTTAATATAATATGTAAATGTAGCGCCGAACGGCGGATTTTCGGCAGTATAAATGTTTGATCCGCTGCCGTAGCCCCCTCTTCGTTTCTGGACATACATCAGCGCATCTTTTACCGGAAAAATATATGCGGTCGAATCGAGAAATTTCCTGTTCATCAGCCGGAGGGGAGAATAATCGTCGAGGATATAAAATCCCCTGCCGAAAGTTGCCAGTACGAGGTCGCTTTCTCTTTCCTGGATGGCAATATCCTTAACCGAGATGGTCGGAATACCCGACTTAAGCTGGGTCCATATTTTACCATCGTCAACAGTAAAGAAGCAACCGAATTCGGTTCCCACAAACAGAAGACTGGGATTGATAAAATCCTGTTGTATTGAATGAATCGCACCGTTCTGCGGAAGGTTACCCGCCATCGGTATCCAGGATTTTCCCTTATCGGTGCTTTTCAGAATGTAAGGATGAAAGTCGTCTCTCAGGATATTGTCGAATGAAGCAAAGACAATATTTTCGTCAAACCGTGAAGCAAGGATATCGCTGACATAGGTATTTGTGGGAACACCGGGAAATTTATCAATCCTGTTCCAGCTTTTGCCTGCATCTTCGGTAACCTGGATCAACCCATCGTCGGTTCCCACGTAAATGAGGTCTTCCTTTATCCTTGACTCCTCAAGTGATACAGCCATCCCGTACAATGAGGTGGAAACATCTTTTGCCACGGCATCCACACCCCAGTATCTTCCCATCACTTCCCAGGTATTCCGGTCGATCTTGGCGGAAATGTCTTCGCTGATCACCTTCCACGACTGTCCCCGGTCATCCGACCGGAAAATTTTATTGGCACCCATGTAAAGTCTTGTGGCTGAATGAGGGCTGATCAGGAACGGGCTGTCCCAGTTCCATTTATAGGTTTGTTCATCCTTTCGGGGCTGGGGTTTGATGTTAATGGCTTCCCCGCTCTTTTTGTCGAACCGGTAAATGTTGCCATACTGATATTCGGAATAGACGATATCAGGGTTGTTCGGTTCGATTGCCTGCCAGAATCCGTCGCCGCCGAGTGTTGTCACCCAGTCAGCAGCAGTAACTCCGTCATGGTTCAGATTCCTTGACGGACCGCCAAAGCTGCTGTTGTCCTGCGTACCGCCATAAACCCAGTAAAATGGTTCTGTATTGTCGACAGCTACCCGGTAAAATTGTGTCACAGGCAGATTGGTTTTGTGAATATATGTGGCTCCGGCATCAAAAGTTTCGTAGATGCCGCCGTCGCCGCCGATCATAAAGTGGCGGGTATTGTCGGGATCGATCCACAAGGCATGGTCGTCCACATGACGGTCGTTGTTGCCGATGTCCCTCCACGACTTACCGCCATCAACAGTAAAGGCGGAAACCGTTTCAGTAGAATAAACCTTATCAGCATCTTTTGGATCGCAGTAAATCTCGTTGTAATATTGACCAGCATCGTGATGGTCGCTCATTTTTGCCCACGATTCGCCCCGGTCGGATGACCTGTAGAAACCGGAATTGTCCATCGCGGCTTCCATAATAATGTATACAATGTCAGGATTTACAGGTGAAATGGCGATGCCCATGCCTCCCTTATCCACACCGGGTATCCCCGATTCCAGTTTACGCCATGTGTTGCCGGCATCCTCCGATTTGTAAACTGCTGTTTCCGGTCCGCCGCCGATTTTGGTATGAACGTGCCGTCTCCTCTGTTCTGAGGTGGCGAACATGATATCAGGATTGGCAGGATTCAGTACCACATTGTTCACACCGGTGTGTTCACTGATGTTCAGAATTTTCTGCCATGTAGCTCCGCCATCGGTGGATTTAAAGAGACCACGGTCACCGCCGGGTCCCCAAACACTGCCTTCTGCCGCCACATATACGACACTGGTATTCCGGGGATCGATAGCGATCATTCCGATCTGCCGTGAATCCTTTAGACCCATGTTTTTCCATGATTTACCCCCGTCGGTGGTTTTATACACCCCATCGCCATAACCTAAGGCTCGCTGGTGGTTGTTCTCGCCTGTTCCTGCCCAAACAACGTTCGGATTTTCCGGATCCATCGCCAGGCATCCTATGGCATAAGCTCCATAATTATCGAATACCGGCTCGAAGGTCGTACCGTTATTTACGGTTTTCCAGATATGACCGGAAGCTGCTGCCACGTAATATTCGCTGTGGTTTTTTGGATTAACAGCAAAATCGGCGATTCTTCCTGAAGTAAAGGCGGGTCCGATACTGCGGAATTTAAGTCCACTGACCTGGTCGGATTTGATGGTATCCGATTTTTTCTCTTTATCCTTCTCCTTTTCAGTTCCGGCATAGAGACTTCCCGAAATAAGCAAAGCCAGAAATAAGTAAACGATCCCGGAATCCAGGAAAGCCAAATGAAAGATTGATTGTGCTGATTTTTTCATGTTCTGTTTTAATATTATTTTGAAACTTGTAATTCATAAGCCCGAATTGCTTCCTAAGACAAATTTAACTCCCTAAAAGTAGGGCTAATTTCAAAATCAACGGAAAATTTATAATTGCCGGGATAATATCCCTGCATTGTGTTAGATCCGATCTGTATTGTGGTCTGTGAATTTTCGTACGGATTAATTAACTTCGGGAATTTGGTAATTTTTAAAAGGACAACTGACAAATAAAATCAACAGCGTGGTTCGCCATCATGCAAACTTTATCTCAGAATAGTTATTTACGCAAGGTGTTACGTGTGAAAGGAAAACAGTCAGAAAACGATGAACAGGTAATAAATCACGATATTTTTTCAGGCACAAATGAATATGATTATTTCCCTGATAATTTTTACTATTTACCGGCAATGGTCAGCGTCAGCTTGTAATCAGCAGGCTGGGATGGAGAACCCTCGACAGCCAGCAGTATGGAATAGGATTTATCATTGAGTACTCCTGAGAACAATGCCGACTTGTTTTTGGTGGTTTTATTTTTGAGGATTTTAAGAGCAATTACATCCGGAATGCAATTATCAATCTTTACAGTGAAGATTTTAAACCTGGTGTATATTTCTTTCTTTAGCCCGGAGTTTCCGACCCGACCTGCATAGAACCATTTGCCATCCGTTTCCATTATGGAATAACCGATGATTTCAGGAAGCACAACCTTGCATTTGTAAGTGCCATTACCTGCTGAAGCGCCTCTTACCAGGCTGAAGTCCCCTTCGCCTGAGGCTTCGAGTATCTGAACCAACGCATCGCAAAACGGATCGCCCGAAGGCTGGAGATCTGTGAATTCAGCCGTCCAGTTCAATAAAGGTGCTTCGACAGTTTTTGGAACAGAAAATTCAATAACCTTCATAACCGAATCCTGCCAGAGATATGCGGATGAAGCGAGTTCATTGTTTAATGCCAGCCCTGATGCTGTTTCAAGGTCGAACGCGTAGAATTTAATCCAGCGATCGCTGATATTTTTCAACAGGTATGAAAAGGTGATCCTGTCAGCCGTTTCGGACGATTTCCAGAAAAAAACATAGTTCTTGCCATTTTCCGGATATTTGTTAAAACCTACGGAAGGATCGAGCAATTTTGCCTGCCAGGTGATCCCGGACATTTCGCCGGAAACTTTGAGCTTGCAGATTTTAAGCGACCGGTGCGGTTCAACGATCAGGATATCCTGCGGTAGGTCTTTGAGAACCTCATAGCCTGTAGTTTGATCAGGTTTAAAGTTGAAAAAAAGTATTTTTCTATCGCAGGTATTCTTCAGATAATAAGACAGCACTTTAAAGCCGGCGCCTACTTCATCGGTTTCGGTAAAGTAATAATAGTCTTTATCCTGAGCGGGAGTGTCGTTTTGTGATTGTACAGGAAGAGAATAAAACAATACAGCTATAAACAGGGATAAGGATACTAATTTCATAATGCATAGTTTATGTTCAAAGCAAAAATACATTCAAAATTCTGTCAAGGCTTAATCTTCACAAATTGTTAATATTATTCGGTGTTTTTTTAATATTTGATTAACATAATATGCCTACATTTGCTTCCCTTTAAAAAGACTGTAATTTAAAATTGTTGTCCGATAGTATTGTTTATAAAACAGAATAAAAACGGTCTTTCTTTTATTATAGTAGTTCTAAAGATAAATTGAAACATAAAAAAAATAAATTATCATGAAAAATTTAGTTTACTTATTCAATTTGTTATTCCTGTTCATTTTATGCGGGAATATCGGTCAGAGCCAAGTGTTATATGAAGATTTCAATTATACTCCGCCGGCTTATATCGGTGGTAATGGCAATGCCGGTTCAACATCCAATAACTGGACAACACACAGTGTAACCACAGGTCAAACGACTACTATCGATGTGATTACCGGAAATCTTTCTTATACAGGTCTTGCTGCATCAAGCGGTTATAAGGTGTACATCCCCGGAAGCAATTCCACAGTTTCGAGAGATGTCAACAGAGCCATCACAACAACGGCAACTTCCATTTATTATTCAGCACTGGTTAATGTAGTTGACGCAACGCAGCTATCAGCCACAACGCCTGATTATTTCTTATGTATTGGAGCCACTGCCGGGAGTTCCGTCACTATACTCGGAGGCAGGCTAGGTATAAAATCTGTCAATTTAGCAGCCAACTTCAGATTAAATATCCTGAATACTTCAGGAGGTACACCAACTTACACAGAATTTGCCCAGGATTTAAATTTCGGTACAACCTATCTGGTGGTAGTAAAATATGACAGGAGCACCTCGCCTACTACAGCCTATTTGTGGGTCAATCCATCCAGTTTGGGAGGCGGTGAGCCAACTGGCTATGTCTCGAATACAAGTGGCACGGGGACTTTTTCAACATTTGCATCGATATGTATCAGGAATGGGTCCGGTACTCCCAAAGCTGAAATCGATGAAATCAGAGTTGGCGAAACCTGGGCGGATGTTACACCAACCGGAACCGTCACAGCACCGACCGTTCAGGCTTCTGAAATTACCTTCAGCAATATTCTTCAGACACAAATGGATGTTGCATGGACCAATGGCAACGGTGCCAAGAGGATAGCAAAGATTAATACAACAAACAGTTTTACGGCTCCGGTAGATGGAACCGATCCTACAGCAGATCCTGTTTACAGTGGTAGCGGCGAACAAGTCGTTTATAATGGTGCGGATAATACTGTTCCTACTGTCAGTGGTCTTTTATCCGGTACAACTTATTGGTACAAGGTATATGAATACAATGGTTCCGGATCGACTACAAAATACTGTACCGCTGTTGGAACCAACAATCCGAAGAGCCAGGCGACATCATCAACCCCAACAGCACCTGTTATTGCCGATCCTACAGCGACGGATATTACACCGACATCAGCAGTTCTGGGCGGTAATATTATTTCGAACGGAGGAAGTGCAATCACAGAGAGAGGAACTGTTTGGAGCACTACCTCGCCGGTCACTATTGCCAATAATAAACTGGCTGAAGGCGGAACCGGTACCGGGGTTTTTACTCATTTAAGGATAGAAATGCCAAACAATACAGTGATATATTATAAGGCTTATGCTATCAATGCTTATGGAACTACTTTAACGGAGGAGGATACCATTACGACATTGTTAGGCGAACCCACCAACCATGCAACCAGTTTTACTGCCAATTCCTTAACCTATTCATCCATTACGGTGGATTGGTTAGATAACGATGGCACCCAGCCTGCTACAGGATTTGCAATACTTGCAAATCAAACAGGAACGTTTACCGATCCGGTGGATGGTGTACCCATCGTTTGGGATTCAAACCTTGGCGATGGAAGCGGCGCCGTTACAGTGAACCATGGGGTACAAACATTCACATGGTATTCGCTGGTGTCTTCGACTCCGTATTATTTTGCTATTTATCCGTATACTAATTCCGGAACGAATATCGATTATAAGACTACGGTTCCGGTTCCGACAGCAAACACAACGACTCTTGCCTATACTCCACCCCTGGCCGCCTGGACATTCGATGATACTCCTGCCAATCCGAATACCCCAACATCCGTTGCAGCCAATATTGGTGACCAGGCTGGAACGGCATATCTTTATGCTGACGGAACGTATAGTTCGTCCACGTGGGATCAGGCAACCGAATTGAATGCATTTGCAGGAACCGTTATCGGTGATCCCAGGGAAGGGGGAAGTATTTTAGCCGGAATGTCGTATTGCCCTGTTGGAGGTACAGGTACGTCTGCCAACGGAAAAAGCATGATTTTCTACTTTACCATGGAAAGCTATCAGGATCCGATCCTTACTTTTGCCACCCGAGGGACTTCGACCGGTTTCCACAGCCAGCAATGGGCATGGAGTACGGACGATGTCACCTATACCGATTTTGGAACCAATACGGCAGATAACACTTCGACCTTTGTGTTCAGAACACTGGATATGAGTGATATCGACGACCTTGATAATGCAGTAGATGTTTATCTGCGTGTTACTTTCGACGGTGCAACAAGCGCAGCAGGAAATAATCGTCTGGATAATGTAGTTATTTCTGCCACAGAAATTTCAGGCATGACCATTTCTCTGAACCTCAAGATATTCCTTGAAGGCCCGTATGACGCGGTGACGAACCTGATGAAGACAGATTTGCAGACAAACAGTCTTTTACCGACACTCCAACCTTTTAACCCGACATTACCCTATTATGGAAACAATACTCCGAAATGGCTCTATTCAGGAACCCAGACTGCTACTTTCCCAACCGGAACCGTCGATTTTGTTCTGGTTGAGATAAGGGATGCTGCCAGTGCCGGCGCCGCGGGTTCGGGAACCAGGGTAGTGCAAATCCCTGCTTTGCTTAAATCCGATGGAAATATCGTGGCTTTGGACGGGACTTCATTACCGAGTTTCACAGCCTCCATTAGCAATTATATGTATATTGTGATCTGGAGCAGAAACCATGTTGGTGTCATGAACTCAGGCAACATTTTGCCTGCACCTTCGGTGACATGGAATTTTACTACGGGTTCAGGACAATTCCACGGCGGAACAGCCGGTTGTAAAGAGGTTGAACCAGGCGTTTGGGGGATGGCTTCGGGAGACGTGAATGCTGACGGCACAGTTACTATTGCCGGTGATAAAACCGCCGGATGGAAAGTTGATGCCGGTAAGGCAGGTTATTTCGGCGGCGATCTGAACATGAATATTCAGGTTACGAATAAAGACAAGAATGAATATTTAGTGCCGAATACAACAATTATTTCACAGGTTCCCAATTAATGCCTTTTAAAAGTTATAAAAAAGGCTGTCTAAAAAGGGCAGCCTTTTTTATATCCTGAACAGATAAAATTTATACACTTTATAAGTTCAACTTGATATTTGAATAAAAAGCTGGAAACGATTCACGTTGTTTTGTTCTTGATATTCATATTTTTTTTGCCCGATCGATTCGATGGGGAGAATAGTTTCGAAAAAAAACACCAGTGTGTTAATGACCGGTGTTTGTCGCAGCATGTACGGAATTCAGAGATATTTGCGAAGAGAATTCTACTTAATTGAGTTCAGGCAGGGTTTATATTTTTCAAATTTTGAAGCCAGTTATTTATGGTTTTATATCTTACTAATCAGGGATATACGACTCCCTTCCGGAATTCGGTATCATAAAATCGTTTTTGCCGGCATTCATTACCTGTCCGTCAAGGTTGACATCACCCTGCGTATACCCGGAAACGCCTGCCTGCGATTTCCATAAATTCAAATCTGCAGCATCTATCAATCCATCGCTGTCCAAATCACCGGCGATCATCGCGAATTTGTTTTCACCTACAGGAATCTGCGACCCCGCACCCCAGGCTTTCCCCTCACCAGAAGTAAAGTCATATTCGAACCTTCCGTTAATTCTATTCATGGACACGGATGAAATAATTCCAAGATGGTTCCTATGCATGACTACAGGATAAATATTCATTGTATCGCTTAGGCTTGCCATCAGAGGTGTGTTACCGTCCGTGCCTGTAATGTGACCATCCATGAGAATGAATCCGGCTACCCGGGCAATTACAGAGTCGGAGATTGCTGTTTCAGGTCCTTCGGTCGATTTTCTGATCTCGACTAGAATCCAGTCTACGATGTCGGAGTCGGGGATTGAAGCAACAGCTTCGTTGCCGGTATAATTCCATGGCGGGTTGCTGTAGGGTTGAGCCAAAGGCAAAAAATCCCCGGCATTGAGATTAACCGTCATTCCTGTATCTGCAAAGGGTCCTTGCAGGTACGCCCTGAGACAGACCGGAACCAGTCCTGGTTCATAGACGGTAACCGTTTTGGATATCAGATCCTCGCAGCCTCCTGGATTCGTAATGGTAAGAGAGACATCATACATTCCCGGTTGATCGTATAAATGAGTCGGGTTGTCGGGTGTGGAATAAAAATTGCCGTCATCCATATCCCAGTAATATTGGGTCAGCGGATTGATTATCGTGTCGATAGGGCTGGAAACCGAGACTGCATCGATTTCATTCCAATAGGGAATCGCCGGCGAATTCATGGCAATCCGGATATCCGAAACATCAAACTCCGTCAGTGGAAATTCAATCTCAAATGCTCTTGCTTCATCAGGTTGGGGCATTGCTGTTCCCGACCAAACAATGACCCAATCCCCATCGGGATTTTTTACATAAACCGTGTCAACCGTGCCGGGCTTCATGGTTTCATAAACCGTCACCCGATTGATTTTCATTGCGGTTTCATATCCCAGTTCGATGAATTCGCGTTGCCGGTTCGCGGTCAATGGCGCCCAGGCTTTCACCGAATCACCGTAATTCGGATAAACATCCGGTTCACCCAGTGCCTGCTCTTCCGACCACCACCATTCCGGAATTTCCGGTGAAGTATATCTTGAACTGAAAGCGATGACATGATGCGCCCAGAGTGTCTGATAAATAATCTGTCGCTGAATTTGTGATGAACGGTCAATAAAATGAACCGGTTCTCCAATCGTCACGTTTGAGAAATCAAAATCGGCTGATGGCGTTTGGTAAACTGTGATATAGTCCCCGACCGTAATAGTTGATGTATTATAGGAATCGCTGATGGTAAGGGAAACGGAATAGACTCCCGGCAAAGCATAGTTATGCCGGGGATTTTGTTCATCCGAAGTGAATCCGTCTCCGAAATCCCAAAACCAGGAAGTGATTCCGAAATGAGAAACGGACTCGTCAGTAAACTGTACCGCAAGGGGATGGCAACCAGACTGAATGCCGGTAATAAATTGTGCTTCTGTCGCTCTGCATATCAAAAAATTCCTCGATGTTCCCCCGGCGATCGTACAAAAGTATGAACCGTAATTTTCGGCTGAGATTCCATTAAAAGTTAAATATCTTTGCGTACAACCTGGTAAAATATTTCCATCCTTGTACCATTGCCAGGGATTGCCACCTTTAGCATCAAGCAGAACGGTTCCGGCAATTTCCGTGTCATCCTCAAGATATATGAACTGATCATTGTCCCCGTCGAGAATGGTTTGATAATTGACCCACGTAGAGTCATTGGTCAGATTCTCCTGGATATGAAGAGTTAATTGATTTTCACCATCGGTAATATTGCCCTGATTGGTGAATGAGCCGAAAAGATAGGTATAATGATTGATTCCGGAGTTTTCAATCGTTCCTGAAAGTGAGGTTGCTCCATAAAAATTTACGTCGCTTGAACGGAGGATTATCCGCCCCGACAATTCGGTATCATGAATGTTAGCGGCAGTAAGATAAGCGCCGCCGTTCATGTAGAGCTGACTGTGATTGGCAAAAAGATTTACTTGCTTCAGATAAGCGGTATTGCCTGTCACCGAAAGAATTTTTCCGGTCTGCATCGTCAGGTTGTGATTGCTGAACGTTATTTGAGAATTGACAAAGGTTAGATCGGTATTGGATATGCAACTCTGTGCATTGATTGTCGGAATGCTAAAAAATACATCCGGCGCCTGCGAAATTTGCTGAACTTCAGTGCCAATAAGATTCATCTTATTGTTCTCCCAGATATAATTATTGATGATATTGCCGGTTACATTAATTTCAAGCGTTCCCGTGCCGTTCGTAATCCAGCCGTTATTGACTACATCGCCATTGATGTTCAGGATATGGTTTGAAGTACCGTAATTCTGAAGAGTCCCGAGATTAGTCGTTGTTCCCGTAAAAACACAATCATGATCACCAACCTGGATTATGCCGGCAAGTTTCGGATCAATGATGGTCAGGTCATTGATATATCCTCCGCCCGTCATGTGGATCATACCATTGTTGCAATGAATGATTGCTGCACGAAAGTACTTGTAAAGTGATGATTGAAAGGAGAGGGAAAAGGTAATATCGGGATTGAGAAAAACGTGATTATTTCCTAAATCCACCGTGCAATCGTACAGGAAAAGATCCGAATCGATATACAAGGTCTTGCTGCCGGTTGCCGTAAGATAATCACTGGTGATGAGTTTACCATCGGTTGCCGAAATATGCTGTTCGGATGCCCCGTTCAGAAAGATTCTGTAATTGGCTATCTCTCCGTCATTATAAAGATCGCCGGATAAGTACAGGGTCAGGTTGTTGCTTATGTCAGTGAGCGTCCCGTTATTGACCAGTGATCCCTGGATGATCAGGTCGTGCGAGGTGCCGTAATTGCCGATGACTCCATCGTTGGTACTATTTCCTGTTAAAATATTGGTACTGCTCCCGGTAAGAAAGGTGCCTTCCAGAACCAGGTTTGAAGCTGTCACTCCCTGGCAGTAAGCGTTCATTCCGGAATTCAGTGTTCCACCGGTACTGGCGATGTTGATATTTCGAAGATACTGACCATTGATTGTCAGGCTGAAACCTGAGTCAAGGACGAGGTTGTTATACGAAAAATCGATTTTCGAATTGTTGAATACCAGGTCACTGTTTACAATAACACTGCCACCCGGCTTACTTGATTTGAAGTCGGTGCACTCGAAATAATGACCTTCGGAACACGAAATAAACTGATCTTCTGAACCTCCAAGCTGGGTGAGGTTTAAATGCCAGATTCCATTATTTTCAATACTTCCGTTTATGTAAGCATTTAGCTGTGTGGAAGGATTCAGAAATGAACCATTATTAAGAACCGAACCGAGAACATTCAGAATCTTGAGTCCGCCCGAATTCTGCAAAGTGCATCCGGGATTAATCTCTAAATCGAAACACGAAACCGGACTGCTGGAAATGGTGACGGTTCCGCAAATGATTACTGTGTCGGATGCACCGGGAATGATGTGTTCGACCCAGGTGTTGATATCGTTCCAGTTGCCACCCGAAGGGGTGGAATGAATCAGCGATTGGGCATCAAGGTTAGTGGTTATGGTTGATAATAAAACGAAAGCGATCAAACAGCAAATTTTTTTCATCGTATTTTTCCTTTTAAAATCAGATACAAAAATACAGAGAGGTAAAAGGAGTGCAAATAGAGGAAAATACTTATTTTGAGTAGGTAAAATTACTTAGCAGGGAAGGGGGTAATAATAAAAATGTAAAGGATTTGTAACTATTCACCCTGTCTAAATAATT
>Ga0233425_10002656_pt1 | contig 34519 bp, 34 predicted proteins | sample Watercolumn_Towu_2_FD_181712 | JGI IMG/M metagenome (GOLD analysis project Ga0233425, IMG submission 181712) | Freshwater microbial communities from Lake Towuti, South Sulawesi, Indonesia - Watercolumn_Towuti2014_140_MG | ecosystem: Environmental > Aquatic > Freshwater > Lake | place...
GTCGACGCCTTCCTCCGACGCGTCGCCCGACGGTTCGCCCTCGGCGAGCTGGTAGGCGCCGGCCTCGGTCTCCTCGCCGCCGCGCGCCTGGTTGTCGCTGTCGGCCTGGTCCTGCTCCCGGCCGGCCTGGTCCTGGTCGGGGTCGCCCTCGCTCGCGCTGTCCTCCGCGCTCTCGAGATCGAGGTCTTGGATCAGCTTGCGCGCGACCCTGGCGTAGGCCTCCTGGTCGTGGACGGTGCGCGCGAGGGCCGCCAGATCCTCCGCCAGCTTCTCGGCCAGCACCGCCTTCCACAGCCCGACCACGCGGCGCGCGGAAGCCGGCGGCCCGTCGCCGGTGAGCTTCTCGCGCGCCATCAGCCGCACCACCTCGGCCAGCGTCGACTCGTCGCGCTCGGCCACGCGCTCGTAACCCTGGCGGTGGTAGCGCTCTTCCAGCGCCGCGGCCAAGTTCCCGGCCACGCCCGGCATGCGCCTGGACCCCAGCGCCTCCACGCGCGCCTGCTCGACCGCGTCGTAGACCGCGCGCGCGACCTCGCCCGAGGGCATGCGCCGGGCGTGCTTGCGGCCGTCGGTGTGGCGCAGCTTGAGCGCGATCGCGTCGGCCTCGCCGCGCACCTGCGCGCGCTCGCCCTCCGGCAGCTCGCGCGAGGGCAGCGGCAGGCGCGCCTGGTTGCCCGCGAGCAGCGCCTGGTCGGCGGCGTAGGCGACCTCGATGTCCGCGCGCCGGGCGATCGCCCGCAGCGCCGCGGCGTTGGCGCGCTTGAAGATCTCGAGCGGCGTGTCGGCCGCGGCCATCAGGAAGACCCCGCTTCTAAGAGTCCCCCCTCCCTTGACGGGAGGGGGACAGGGGGAGGGTGACGCCGGGCGCGAAGTCTCCCCCTCCCCCTAACCCCCTCCCTCGAGGGGAGGGGGGACCGAAGAGAGGTTTCCCGCGCCACCAAAATCCCCGATCGGCTAGACCAGCCTGGCCTTGGTGTTGGCCGGGGTCAGCTCCTTGCCGAAGCAGCGCTGGTAGTACTCGGCCACCGTGGCGCGCTCGGTCTCGTCGCACTTGTTGAGGAACGTGACGCGGAACGCAAAGCCGATGTCGCCGAAGATGCGCGCGTTCTCGGCCCAGGTCATCACGGTGCGCGGCGACATCACGGTCGAGATGTCGCCGGCGATGAAGCCCGCGCGGGTGAGGTCGGCGAGCTGCACCATCGCGCCGATCGTGGCGCGGCCCTTGTCGTTGTCGTAGTGCGGCACCTTCGACAGCACGATGCGCACCTCGTCGTCGTGCGGCAGGTAGTTCAGCACCGCGACGATGTTCCAGCGGTCCATCTGGCCCTGGTTGATCTGCTGCGTGCCGTGATAGAGGCCCGAGGTGTCGCCCAGGCCCACGGTGTTGGCGGTGGCGAACAGCCGGAACGCCGGGTGCGGGCGGATCACGCGGTTCTGGTCGAGCAGCGTCATCTTGCCCTCGACCTCGAGCACGCGCTGGATCACGAACATCACGTCGGGCCTGCCGGCATCGTACTCGTCGAACACCAGCGCCGTGGGGTTCTGCAAGGCCCAGGGCAGGATGCCCTCGCGGAACTCGGTCACCTGCTTGCCGTCGCGCAGCACGATCGCGTCCTTGCCCACGAGGTCGATGCGGCTGATGTGGCTGTCCAGGTTGACGCGCAGGCACGGCCAGTTGAGGCGCGCGGCCACCTGCTCGATATGCGTGGACTTTCCGGTGCCGTGGTAGCCCTGGATGATGACGCGGCGGTTGTAGGCGAAGCCCGCGAGGATCGCGAGCGTGGTGTCGTGGTCGAAGCAATAGGCGTCGTCCACGTCGGGCACGTGCTCGCGCGGCTGGCTGAAGGCCGGGACCTGCATGTCGCAGTCCAGCCCGAAGGTCTGCCGGACCGAGATCGTGATGTCCGGCGTGTCCGCGGGCGCGGCGCCCGGATTGATGGCGGCCATAGGCGGAGGTGTCCGTATGTTGCGTTGCATCAGGGTTTTACGGCAGTCCCGGGGGGCAAGTCACGCCCCATTTCCGCATATCAGGCAAGGCCTTGGCAGCGGCCGGGAGGCCGATGCCGCGTCCTTCGGCAGGCGCAGGACGAGGCCCCGGATCGCGGCCCCGCTCCCCGACCATCGTCCTGCTGCCGGGCCCGTTGGAACACGAGGGCCGAAAACCCGCGGGAACGCCTAGGATATGGGGGCGGCTTGCGGCAAATAGAAGGCCTTCAGCACCGTGAACGCTTCGTTGATGGTCTTGAGGCGCTCCTCGGCCGCGCGGTCGCCGCCGTTGGCGTCGGGGTGGTGGCGCTTGACCAGGGCCTTGTAGCGCGCCTTGACCGCGGCGAAGGCCACCGGCGGTTCGAGGTCAAGCACCGCCAGCGCGCGGCGCAGCGCCTCGGCCACGCCGGCGTGCGGGGCGGGCTTGCCGTTCGCGGCCTTGCCGTCGAACCGCCCGTTGCGGCGCTCGGCGCCGGGAATCGCGAACTCGTCGAGGATGCCCATGCCGTCGAACAGGTCGAAGCGAATGGGCCGGCGCGGCTTGCCCGCGGCCTGGTCGCCGCCGCCCGAACCGCCGCCGAGCGGCCAGGACGGCCGGCGCCAGGTGGTGTCGGCGCGGCGATGCGCCTCGATCTCGTCCGCGCTCATGCCGGCATAGTAGTCCCAGGCCTCGTTGTACTGGCGCACGTGCTCGAGGCAGAACCAGTAGTGCTGGTCGAGCCGGTGGCGCGCCTTGGGGGCGCGGTGTTCGCCCGGTTCCTTGCAGCCCGGCACGTCGCACGCGCGCTTGAGCGGCGGCGGCTCGGTCCTGCGCGGCACGGCCGGGCGCCGGGCGACGCGCGAGCGGGAGGAGGAGGCCTTGGGCATTGCAACAGTATGGGTACGGCGCGCGGCCCTGACAAGATTTGCGCGGCGGCCGGCCAAAGGGTTGATCCGACGGGGGTAAGCCCGCCGCCCGCGGCCTTCACGCCGGCTGGCGTTTATACACTTATATGTGTATAATTCGCAGGTGGGGCGCGCCGCGGAGAAACCGCGTGAACAGCAGAGTCGCGTGAATAGCAAAGAGGCGATGCGGTTTCTCAAGCGGCTCGGCGCGACTTTCGAGCCCGGCAAAGGCAGTCACGTGTGGGTGCAATTGAACGGCCGGTGGTCGCAGTTGCCCATGCACGGCAAGCAGGAAGTCAGCAAGGGCCTGTGGCACCGCATCCTGAAGGACCTTGGTCTCAAATAGGGCCGGGCGCGCTGCGCGTCGCGGCCGAGCGGAGAATTCGATGACCGGCTTCGCCTATCCCGTCGATCTCGAGCAGGAAAAGAAGGGCCTGTGGGCCGCGGTGATGCCCGACGTGCCGAGCGCCCATACCCAGGGCGACGACCGCGCCGACGCGCTGCGCCACGCCGTGGATGCGCTGGAAGGCGCGCTCGGGCTGCTGATGGCGCGGGGCGGCGAAATTCCCTCGCCTTCGCCCGCGCGCGGCCGGCCGGTCGTGGTGCCGAGCACCCGCGCCGCCTTGAAGCTGCACATCTACGACGCGATGCGCCGGCGCAAGCTGCGCAAGGCCGACTTGGCGCGGATGCTCGGGATGCGGCCGTCGCTCGTGGATCGCCTGCTGGACGTGCGGCACAACAGCACTATCGACCAGCTCGACGCGGCGCTGAGGGCGCTCGGCGTGCGCATCAAGACCACCGAAGCGGCCTAGACTTTCATGCGCATGGCCGACCGGATCGCGTGCAAGCTCGACGCGGCGCTGAAGCCCGCGCGGCTCGACGTGCGCGACGATTCCGAGAAGCACCGCGGCCATGCGGGCTGGCGCCAGGGCGGCGAGACGCATTTCCGCGTCGAGGTGGTTTCCGCGGCCTTCGCCGGGCTCTCGCGCGTCGCCCGCCAGCGCCTGGTCTACCAGGCGCTCGCCGAGGAGCTTGAGGGCGGCGTGCACGCCCTCGAGCTCAAGACCATCGCACCGGGGGAGGAGGCGAAGAAAGGCTGACTACAAAGGCACAGGGAAGACGCAGCTATCAGTCGTCTGCTTTCGGCTTTCGGCCGAATGCTGATGGCTGACGGTTTCCTATTTCGGCCCCGTGTAGAACTCGGGCCAGAAGCGCTTGACCACCTCGCTGGTCGAGGCCAGCGCGTGGCAGGTGTCGATCAGGCGCGAACGGCGCTTCTTCACCACGGCCGCATCCTTCGCCTTCTCCGCCGCGCCCGCGTCCTTGCGCGGATAGCGCGCGCGCGCAGGGTAGATGGTCTGGAACGCCGTCGTGGCGATCGGGCCCAACAGTTCCATCAAATGCGTGCAGCCGCGCACGCCGCCGAACAGCTCGCGCGTCCTGCGCGTGAAGCCGGGCGCGATTCTGAGGCCGACCAGCTTCCGGTAGGCGGGCGCGATGTCGCCGCAGATGCGGTAGGGGCTGGACTCGGTCGCGGCCTCGACCGCCTTGATCTCGAACTCGTCGTCGAGGGTCAGGCGGATCCGCATGTCGTGCACCGGCATGCCGGGCTCGACGCGCCCGCGCCATTCGTTGTCGAAGCCGTAGGTCTTGGCGTCCACCACGCGGCCCTCGACGTCCCACAGCCCGTCGGCGCGGCGGTAGCCGCGGCACTCCACGGTGCGGGTATGCAGGTGCTCGCGCTCGGTCGGCGGCGACAGCGGCATGTCCGGCCCTCCGGTGCAATCGGGGCCGGGACTATACGGCGGCGGCGCGGCGGGTCAATGTACGAAGCGCGGTAAGCTGTCAGCCGTCAGCCAGAGGCCTACGTCTTTCGGCTGATCGCTGACGGCTGACCGCTTCTTTTCTCTAGTGCGTCGCGCCGTAGCCGGTGTCGCTGATGTAGGCGTCGCGTTCCTTGATCTCGTCCTCGAGCTGGCGGCGCACCATGGCGTTGAGGTCGCGCAGCGCCACGATGCCGACCACCTTGCCCGCGCCGTCCACCACCGGCAGATGGCGGAAGCCGCCGCTGTGCATCACCTCGAGCGCCTCGTTCGCGGTCTGGTCGGGCGCTACGGTCCTGGGATTGGGCGTCATGGCGCGTCCGAGCGGCGTCCGGCCCGGGTCCAACCCCTTGGCCACCACGCGCACCAGGAGGTCGCGCTCCGAGAAGATGCCTTCGAGCTTGCCGTCCCGGCCCACCAGCACCGCGCCGATGCGCCGGATCGCCATGTAGCGGACCGCGTCCATGACCGTCGCGTCGGCCGGCAGCAGCCGGACGTTCTGGTCGCGCACGACGTCGGGAATGATGCGGTATTGCATGCCAACCCTCCTTCCGGCGGGCGACGAATCTCTGTCCGTCGATGTCGGTTTCCGAACGTCCCCCGGCCCCGATCGAATGCCCCCGATCGCCCGGCCCCTGGGAACTGCATGGCGAAATGCTCCGCTTTGCTGCGGCGCGTTGTCAAGAAACATACTCGGGATTTTTCCTCAATGTCCCGGCATTCCTCATCCCAACACGGCGAGCAGCAGCAACGGCAGGGTGGCGAAGGAGATCGCGGTCGAGATCAGCACGATGCCCGCGACCTCGTCGGGCCGGCGGTTGTAGGCCTTGGCGAACAGATAGTTAAAAACCGCAACCGGCATGGTGCTTTGCACAATGAGCACGCCGCGCGCCGGGCCCTCGAGCCCCATCGCCCACGCGACGGCCAGGCCGCAGGCGAACCCGCCCAGGAGGCGCAGCACGCTGAAGCCCACCGCGCGACCCATCGACGCCACGCGCAGCGAGGCGAGCGACACGCCGAGGGCGAGCAGCATCAGCGGGATCATCAGGTCGCCGATCAGCTTCGCAGAGTTCGCGAGCCACAGCGGCGGCTTGACGCCCGCCAGCATGAAGGCGAGCGCCGCCGCGACGGTATAGAGGATCGGCGTGCGCAAGAGCTCGCGCGCCGAGCCCTTGCCCGCCGCGATCCACACGCCGAAGGTGAACTGCAGCACCGCGCCCACCGCGAACACCGCGATCGCCAGCGCCAGCCCCGCGTTGCCATAGGCGAACAGGCACAGCGGCAGCCCCATATTGCCGATGTTGCCGAACATCAGCGACGGCAGGTAGCTGTGGAACGGCTGCCGGACGGCGAGCAGCGCGGCGGCGCCGAGCGCGCCCATCAGCGCGTAACTGAGGAACGCGGCGAGCGCGATCTCGGCGAAGGCCTGCGTGGTCACGTCGAGCCGCGTCAGCGTGGCGAACACCAGGCACGGCGTGGCGAGCTGGGTCGAGAGCTCCGTGACCATCTGGTGGTCGAACGGACGCCCGAGCCGCCCCCACAAATAGCCGAGGCCCGCGCCCGCGAACACCGGGGCGATGATCGCGAACAGGTCGGACATCAGCGCGAGCGTGCCGGACGCGATCATGCCGCCGGGTTCACTCCGGCGCCCCGGCGCCCTGGAGCTTCGGCGGCGTCAAGCGCAGCGACGTCACCTGGTTGCGCTGGCGGCGCAGGATCTCGAAGCGGAAGCCGTGGAACTCGAACACCTGGCCGACCGAGGGGATCATGCGCGCCTCGTGCAGCACCAGGCCCGCGATCGTGGCGGCGTCCTGGTCGGGCAGGGCCCAGTCGAACTCGCGGTTCAGGTCGCGGATCGAAACCGCCCCCTCGACCACGTAGCTGCCGTCGCCCTGGGGCGCCACGCCCAGCAGGGCGCTCGCCGCCGCGGCGGGCGCGGGCTTCGCGGGAATTTCGCCCACGATCTCGGCCAGGATGTCCTGCACCGTGACCGCGCCCATCAGTGCGCCATACTCGTCCACCACCAGCGCCAGGCCCACGCCGCGCTGGCGGAACGACTGGAGCTGGTCGAACAGCGTGGTTGATTCCGGCACGTACCAGGGCTTCTGCACCATGCCGACCACGTCGAGGTTCCCGGCCTCGGGGCCGGCCGCGATCACCGCGCGCACCAGGGCCGCGGTGTCGATGATGCCGATCACGTTGTCGGGCCCGCCGCGCGTCAGCGGTACGTGGGTATGGCCGCTTGCCAGCACCTGGTCGATGATCGCTTTGGCCGGCTCGTCCGCATCGACCGTCACCAGGCTGCGGCGGTGGGTCATCACCTTCCCGACCGTCACCTCGTCGAGGTCGAGCACGCCCAAAAGCATCGCGCGCTCGCGGCGGATGTCGGGCTCGGGCCCGGCGTGCAGGTCGATCACGCCGCGCAGCTCCTCTTCGGTGGTGCCGAGCCGCTGGTACTCCGGCAGCGCGGCGCCGAACGCCTTCAGCGCGCCGCGCACGATCCAGCGCACCACGATCACCACCGGGTTCAGGACCGCCACCACCAGGAGCGTCGCCCGCGCGAGCCTGAGCGCCACCGCGTCGGCGTGGTTGATGGCGTAGGTCTTGGGCATAACCTCCGAGAACACCAGGACCAGCGCGGTCATCGCGATGGTGGCATAGGCCACGCCGGCCGCGCCGAACAGGGTCACGAGCACGCCGGTCGCGAGCGCCGAGGCGCCGATGTTGGCGAGGTTGTTGCCGAGCAGGAGCGCGCCGATGGTCTTGTCGCGCTCCTCCTGCAGATGTTTGACGATCGCGGCGCGCCGGTCGCCGTCCTGGGCCATGGCATGCATGCGCGGGCGCGAGGCGCCGGTGAGCGCCGTCTCCGCCCCCGAGAAATAGGCCGAGGCGGCCAGAAGCGCCAAGACCACGGCGAGCGGAACCCAGAACTCCGCCAGGGCCGCGAGCAGATCAGCCATCGCGGCGTCCCTCGGCGATGGCGCGCGCGAGCATCGCCTCGACCTCTGCGGCCGGCACGTCGCGCGCGGTGAAGGCCGTCCCGATGCCGCGCGTCAGCACGAAACCGATGCGCCCGTCGCGCACCTTCTTGTCGCGCGTCATGTGCTCGATCAGGCGCTTCGCGTCCCACTGGTACTGCGGCAGGCGCGCGAACGAGGCGGGCAGGCCGACATCCGCGACGTGCGCGGCAAGCCGCCTCGCGTCGGCCTCCGGGCACAGGCCGCGCTCGGCCGAAAGCCGCGCCGCCAGCACCATGCCGAAGCCCACCGCCTCGCCGTGCAACAGTGCGTCGGAAAAGCCGGTTTCGGCCTCGAGCGCGTGGCCGAAGGTGTGGCCGAAGTTGAGCGTCTCGCGCGGACCCTCCTCGCGCTCGTCCACGGCCACCACGCGTGCCTTGGCCGCGCAGCTCACGGTCACGGCGTGCATCACCGCCGCGGGCTCGCCCGCCACGACGGCCGCGCCATTCCGCTCCAGCCACGCGAAGAACTCCGGATCGCCGATCGCGCCGTACTTCGCGACCTCAGCGTACCCCGCGAGCGTCTCGCGCCGCGGCAGGGTCTTCAGCACGTCGCAGTCCGCCAGCACCAGGCGCGGCTGGTGGAACGCGCCCACCAGGTTCTTGCCGCGGCGCGTGTTGATCGCAGTCTTGCCGCCGACCGAACTGTCGACCTGCGCAAGGAGCGTGGTCGGCACCTGGACGTAGTCCACGCCGCGCAAGACGACCGCCGCGGCGAAGCCCGCGAGGTCGCCGATCACCCCGCCGCCGAGGGCCACGACCGCCGTCGTGCGCTCGATCTTGAGGCCGAGAAGCTGGTCGACCAGGCGCTCGAGGTGCGCGAAGTCCTTGCTGCCCTCGCCGGGCGGCACGGTGAGCGTGACGTACGCGATCTTGGCGGCGCGCAGCGAGGCCTCGAGCGCGGGCAGGTGCAGCCGCGCCACGGTTTCGTCCGTGACCACGACCACGCGCGGGGCGCGGAGCACCGGGCGCATCAGCGCGCCCGCTTCCGCGATGAGGCCCGGCCCGACCAGGATGTCGTAGCCGCGCCCCTCGATCGCCACACGCACGGTGTTGGGCTTGGGCGCGGCCAGGGGCGCGGCGGGAGGCGCGCTCATCCCGCCCCCGCGGCCTTGCGCCGGCCTTCGATGTGCGCGGCGAGCCCGTCCAGAACGCGCTGGACCGTCTGCTCGGGCGGCCCGTCGGTGCTGTCCACCACGACGTTGGCCTGGGCGTAGACCGGGTAGCGCAGCTCCATCAGCTTGGTCAGCACCTCGGTCGGGTCGCGGCCCTTCAAGAGCGGCCGGTTGGTGCGCCGCGCGGTGCGCCGCAGCAGCACGTCGAGCGGCGCGCGCAGCCACACCGAGATGCCGCGCTCCGCGATCACCCGGCGCGTCTCGGCGTCCATGAACGCGCCGCCGCCGGTGGACAGCACGTGCACCGGGTCGGCCAAGAGGCGCGCGATCACCCGGCGTTCGCCGTCGCGGAAATAGGCCTCGCCGTGCGCGGCGAACATCTCCTCGATGGTCTGGCCGGCGGCGCGCTCGATCTCGGCGTCGGCGTCCACGAACGGCAGGCCGAGGCGTTGCGCGAGCCTGCGGCCGATCGCGGACTTGCCCGCGCCCATCAGCCCCACCATGACGATCGTGCGCGGCAGGCGGCGGAGCGCGTCCGGCAGGTCGGCGGTGGCGGGGGACGAGGTCATGGGACCGTTTCGGTCGGCGGTTTATGCGAAGCCTGCAAGGGCCCGGTTTTCCTTCGGCGCAACTGGGCGCGGCCGCGTTGAACCTCGCCGGAACGGCAGGTAATCTGCCGCATTGTCGCCACACTCCAAACCTAGCATAGCGGACCGTCGCGTCGCCACGGCGACGGCGGCTACTACGCACCGTCCGCCAGGCCCGACGCCCCATGAAGCGCTTCGTCTCGATCGTCACCCTCGCCGCGCTCGTCGCACTGGCCGGGGGTGCCGCGTTCCTGGTGATCTGGGAGCCGAAGGCGCCGACCAAAACGATCGAACGGACGATCCCCGATGACAAGCTGCCGCGCTAGCGCGCTTGCCGCGCTGTTGGCGACGGCCGCGATTCTGGCCGGCGCACTTTTGGCCGGCGCGATTCTGGGCGGCGCGAGGCCGGCGCTGGCGCAGGGCGCAAGCGCCCCGCTGGTGCTGACGCCGCCGCAGCGCCAGAGCGCGCCACCCGGTGCGGTCGCGCCCGCGGCGGGGCCGCCCGCGAAGCTGCAATCCGAACCGCTGCCCCCGCCGCCCGGAATCCAGGCCGCGCCCGCGCCGCAGCCCCCGGCGGCACAGACGATCCCGCAGGTCGCGCCCGCCGCCGGCGCCGAGGCGCCGGTTTCGACGGAAACCGCGAAGCCGGGCGAAGCCAGCGTCGCGCCCGTGACCGGCGGGCAGTTGCCGGCGATCGACATCGAGTCGCTGGGCGTGCTGTCGGAATCGAACGGCGGGTTCGGCGTCAATCTGTGGGCCGAGACGCGCCGCGACGTCGTGGAGGCGCTGCTGGCGAAGCTGCCGGCGGTGCTGACCGCGTCTTCGCTGCAAAGCCTGCAGCGCCGGCTGCTGCTGTCGATCGCCGCGCCCCCGCAGGGGCAGAACCCGGCGAAAAACCTGATGGCGCTGCGCATCGAGCGCCTGATGGCGATGGGCGAGCCCGCAGGGGCGATGGAGCTGGTGCGCGCGGTGCCGCAGCGCCAGGTCGACCCGGCGATGGCCGAGGCGCGCGCGACGGCGCTGCTCTTGAGCGACGATGTGGCGGCGGCGTGCCTGGAGGCGCGCCAGCGGCTCGGCGCGGCGCCGGGCGTGTTCTGGGACAAGCTCGCGGTGTTCTGCGACCTAGCGGCGCGCGATCCGGCCAACGCGCAACTCGGCGCGACCATGGTGCGCGACCAGGGCGACAAGGACCAGGCGTTCTTCACGCTGGTCGACGCGCTTACGGGTAACGCGCGCGCGCAGGTGAAATCGCTGGGCGAGGCGAACGCGCTGACCCTCGCGATGATGCGCGCGGCGAACCAGCAGCTTCCCGCGGATACCGGCCCGCGCGACCGGCCCGCGCTGCTCGCCGCGATTGCGCGCGCCCCGAACGCGCCGCCGGCGCTCCGGCTCGAGGCCGGCCACCGTGCCGCGCTTCTGGGGGCGCTCCAGCCCGACGAGTTCGCCCGGATGTTCGAGAAGGCGGAGTTCGCGCCCGCGCAGCTCGCCAGCGCCTTCAGCGAGGCGGCGAAGCTCGGCCCCGTGCCGGCGCGTGCGCTGCTCTACCGCGCGGCCAAGGGCCAGACCCAGCCGCAGGCACGCGCCGAGGCGCTGCGCGCGCTGTTCCAGCTCGGCCGGCAGGACGGCGACTTCGCGCTCCTCGCGCGCGCGGCGCTGCCCTTGCTCAAGGAGATGCCGGCGGCACGCGAGCAGGCGTGGTTCGCGGCCGACGCGGGCCGCGCGCTCTACGCCGCGGGCGAGAACGCGGCGGCCAAGGGCTGGCTGCAGGTGGCCGAGGCGGCCTCGGCCAACGACCGCGACGCCGCGGCCGCGGCGCTGATGCTGTGGCCCATCGCGCGCATCGCCGACGGCGACGCGGCGGCGCCGTGGAGCGCCGAGCGCCTCGCTTCCTGGCGCGGCGCCGCCGAGGCCGGCAAGGCCGAGGCCGCGCAGCAGCGCATCGCCGTGGCGCTGACGCTGTTCGACGCGCTGGGCGAGCCGGTGATCGGCGCGGACTGGCAGCCGCTCTACAAGGGGCCGGTGACGGTGACGGGCGCCATGCCCGCGCCGATGGCGTGGTTCGGCCTCAGGCTCGCGGCGGCGGAAAAGCGCGTGGGGCTCACCGTACTCTACGCCCTGGCGGGTCTGGGCGAAGCGGAGTTGGCCAAGCAGAACCCGGTCAACGTCGGCATCATGGTCTGGGCGCTCAAGACCGCCGGGCTCGAGCGCGACGCGCGGGCCGTGGCGGTGGACGCGGCGCTCGCGGCGGGGTTGTGAAGCCGAAGAAGCTGTAAGCCGTAAGCCATCAGCTTTCAGCTCTCAGCGAAGTCCGGCATGAAACCGTATCGGGGACCGCTTCGGCTTAGGGCTTACAGCTTACGGCTCAAGGCTCACGGCTGACCGCTTTCCGCCCGATATGGACAGCCCGGGGGAAATTCACTAAGTAACCCCGTCCGTACCAACCGCGGCGGCCCGTTCCGGGCGCCCGCGCGGGATGCCCAGGTAGCTCAGTTGGTAGAGCACGTGACTGAAAATCACGGTGTCGCTGGTTCGATTCCGGCCCTGGGCACCACTTGCCTTAATCGAGCCGCACTGTCGCGGCTCATGGTTTCTCCATTCCGCTGGCGAAAATCTCGTCCACGTCGCGGCGGCCGTCGAGCACGCGGACGATCTGCGGGATGCGGTCGACGACGCGATAGAACACGACGTGCGGGCTGGCTGCGATCGAGCGGATGCCCGGCCGCAGTTCGTCGCGGGATCGGCCCGCGAGCGGATGCGCTTCGATGGTATCCACCACGCCGCCGATCTCGCGAACGAGCCTATCGGCCGTGTCGCGACCGGCGACGCACGTGTAATGCTCCCAGATGGCGTCAAGGTCCGCCAAAGCTTCCGGCGACCACAGAACCAGCCGCCGGCCGGCGGTCATGCGCGGCGGCGCTTGGCCGAGAGAAAGCGTTCGACATCCAGCGGCTTGCCCTTGCCGGCGTCGAGAGAGCGGACGCCCTTGGCGATCTCGCCGCGAAGCTGCCGCAGCTTCTCCACGTGCGACAGCAGCTTGCGGCCGATCTGCTCCTGATCGTCGTCCGGCAGGCTCGCAAGTTCGGCGATGGCTTTTTCAAGCGTCTTGACCATGGCGGCAGTCTAACACACCGGCCCGCCGGTTTCGCCCCTGGGCGCCATCCCCTATTCAGCGCGATGGGAATTCCCGCCTATACTCCCGCATCAAGCGCCGCCGGATGAAGGCGGCCGGAGCGGGAGGAAGCCATGGTTACGGGGATCGTCGCACGCAATCTGACCGTATCGCTCGCCGTCGCCGCGCTTCTCGGCGCGGGGCTCGCCGCGCCGGCCAAGGCGCAGGAGCAGCCGAGGAACGGCGGTACGCTGATCTTCGCGGTCAATGCCGATCCGCCCAATTACGACTGCATGGGCACCACCACGTTCGTGGCGATGCAGACCCTGAGCCCGCACTACTCCACGCTGCTCAAGTTCGATCCCGACAAGTACCCGGCGGTCAAGGGCGACCTGGCGCAGTCCTGGACCGTGTCGAAGGACGGGCTCGTCTACACCTTCAAGCTCAAGCCCGGCGTCAAGTTCCACGACGGCACGGCGCTGACCTCCGAGGACGTGAAGGCGACGTTCGACCGCATCCGCAACCCGCCGGCGGGCGCGGTGTCGGTGCGCAAGGCCGACTACGCCGACATCGCCGCGATCGAGACGCCCGACGCCGAGACCGTGGCGTTCAAGCTCGCGCAGCCCGCGGCCTCGATGCTCGGCAACCTCGCCAGCCCGTGGAACTGCGTGCTGTCGGCGGCAAAGCTGAAGGCCGATCCCGAGTATCCCAAGAACCGGATCATGGGCACCGGCCCGTTCCGCTTCGGCGAGCACGTCAAGGGCTCGCACTGGACCGGCCAGCGTTTCGACGGCTATTTCGACAAGGGCAAACCCCACCTCGACGGCTTCCGCATCGTGTTCATCACCGGCGCGCCGATGATCAACGCGCTGCAGGGCGGGCAGATCATGGCGGAGTTCCGCGGCCTGTCGCCGGCGGAACGCGACCGGCTGAAGCAGACCGTGGGCGAGAAGCTGAAGGTCGAAGAGACGCCGTGGCTGTGCAAGTTCGACGTGTTCTTCAACGTCAAGCGGCAGCCTTATTCGGACATCCGCGTGCGCCGGGCGCTGTCGCTGGCGATCGACCGCTGGAAGGGGGCGGAGGCGATGTCGCGCCTGGCGTTCGTGCGCGCGGTGGGCGGACCGTTGCGACCCGGCTATCCGCTCGCGATCTCGGACGCGGAGCTGCAGAAGCTGCCGGGCTACGGCCGCGACGGCGCCGCCGCCAAGGCCGAGGCCAAGAGGCTATTGCAGGAGGCGGGCGTCGAGAACCTCAAGTTCACGCTTCTAAGCCGCTCGGTGCCGATGCCGTACGAGCCGGTGGGCATCTACCTCGTGGACCAGTGGCGGCAGATCGGCGTGGCCGTCGAGCTGGCGCCGCGCGACGTGGCGCAGCAGAAGAAGGCGATGATCGAGGGCAACTTCGACGTGGTGCTGGACGCCAACTGCTACGACACCGACGAGCCCGATACGCAGCTTCGCCTCTACATCTCGAACGACAAGTCGCCGGTCAACGTCAGCCAGGCGGTCGACCGCGAGCTCGACGAGCTGTTCGAGAAGCAGAAGCGCGCGATCGGCGAGGTCGAGCGCGGCCGGTTCATCCGCGCGTTCGAGAAGCGCGCGATCGAGCAGGGCTACACCGTGCCGATCGTCTGGTGGCACCGCATCGTCGCCTACGACGCGCGCATCCGGAACTGGAAGATGTCGCCCAGCCACTATCTCAACCAGGACCTCGCCGCGGTGTGGCTGGCGGAGAAGTGACGGTGCGAAGAGGCATCACGCCGCGTCGGCGACGTCCACGACCAGCCGCTTGCCGACCGCGGCCAGCGCGGCCTCGATCTGGCCGATATGCGAGCGGTGGCTTAGGTCGAGCAGGCGCCTGACCGCGCCCTCGCTGACGCCGAGCTTCCTGCCGAGGGCCACGTTGGAAACGCCCGCCGCGCGCATCGCGACGTAGAGCGCGAGCTTGGCGGCGGCGAGCGGTGGAACCGCGAGCATGACCTCGCCCCGCCGGGGTGGGCGCGAAGGCGGCAGGCGTTCGCCCTGCCTGATATAGGCGTAAAGCGCGACGATCAGCACGTCGGCGGCGTTGTCCAGGGCCTCGGCGCGCGTGCGGCCGGAAGTGTGCGCCCCGGCGACGCCCGGAAACTTGGCGAGAAAGCCGCCGCTGTCGGCTTCGATCCGCACCGGATAGGCGAAACGCATTGCGGTCTCCTCAAAGGTCCCTGAAGGTCAGCCCGAGGTCCTTGAGCATGCTGTGCAGCAGCCCCTTGCCGATCTCGCGGCCCGCATGTTGCGGCAAGGCGGTGCGCCGCGCGCCCAGATAGAGCATGGCATGGCTGCCCTTGCCCTGGCTCGTGTCCAGCTCCACGGCGAGGCCGTGCGCCCTCGCGTAGCGGCGGACCTTGCGCAGGAATTCGGCCGCGTCCATCGCCCGGCAGTATCGTACAGATATGTACGAGATGCAAGCCGACCTACGCCACCCTTATGTGCGCCATCATGCCGGCCTGCTGGTGGTCGAGGACGTGGCAGTGGAACATCCAGTCGCCCGGGTTGTCGGCGACGAAGGCGATGTCGAGGCGCTCGCGCGGGTTCATCAGCACGGTGTCGCGCCAGTCCGCGGGCCGAAGCGCCTTGCCGTCGCGCGCGACCACCCGGAACATATGCCCGTGCAGATGGATGGGGTGGTGCCAGGCGGTGTCGTTCGCCATCTCGAGCACGCAGGATGTCCCGCGCTTCAGCGTCAAGAAGGGCGCCGCGGCGTGCGCAGCGCGATGGTCGGCGCCGACCCGGCCGTTGACGGTCCAGAACTTGCCCCGCTGCAACAGCGCGCGCGGATCGAGCGTCTCGCCGTCGAGCACGCCCTGGAACGCTCCGCCCATCATGCCGCCCGCGAACACGATCCGGTGCCGCTCGGCGCGCGCCAGGCCGGGTTCCGGCACGTCGTTGGGCTTGAGGACCGGCGGCGGGCCGAATTCAAGCTCGCGCAGCGGCTTCGCGGCATAGACCAGGTCGAGCAGCCGGTACTCGTCGTTGCGATAGAACGAGTCGATCACGCGCGAACGCTGGCCCGGAATGCCGATCGCGTCGAGCACGACATCGGCGCGTTCGCCCGGCGACAGCACCACGCGGGCGCGTCCGGCTTCGTCCCTCGGCGGCTCGCGCGGCTCCACCGCCTGGCCGTCGAGCGCGATCAGCGCGGGCCGGTGGTCCTTGAACTCGAGGGCGAGGATGCGCGCCGAGCACGCGTTGACCAGGCGCAGACGCACGCGCTCGCCTCCGTGCAAGGGCCACTCCTCGATCTCGCGGCCGTTGACCGTGACCGTATTGCCGAGCCGCCCGGCGTGGCTCAGGTCCATCGCCGAGCCGAAATCGCCGACTAGCCGCCCATCGCGCTCCAACCTCCAATCCGCGATCACCCACAGCTCATCGCGATCGACCTTGGGCGGATCGTCCTCCTCGACGATCAGCGCGCCGTGCAGCCCGCGCGGCACCTGCTCGAAGCTGCGCGCGTGCGGGTGGTACCAGTAGGTGCCGGAATCGGGCAGCGCGAACTCGTAGACGAACGTCTCGCCCGGCGCGATCGGCTTCTGCGTGAGGTGCGGCACGCCGTCCATCGCGTTGGGCAGGCGGATGCCGTGCCAATGCACCGTGGTCTCTTCGGGCAGCTCGTTGCGGACGGAAACCCTAAGCGTGTCTCCGCGGCGCGCGCGGATCACGGGGCCCGGCACCGTGCTGTCATAGGCCCACACCGGCGTGGCCGGGTTGTTCGCGCCCACCAGGCGCGCTTCGGCGGCCCTGGCGGTCAGCGCGAGCTCCCGGCGCTGCGGCGCGGCGTGCGCGGACGACGGCCGAATGGCCGAGGCCAACGGCAGGCAGGCCGCGGCTTGCAACAGAACGCGCCGGGTCAAACGTGGGGTCATGGCGCAAGACTGCACCCGCCAGCCGCGGCAACGTCAAGCCCGGCGGCGGGCTTCCATGAACGCCTTGAGGCCGGGGTGATCGAGCGCGGCGGGGTTGACCACGAAGTGCGGCCGCTCGCCCTTCGCCAGCGACAGCGTCGCACCGATCGCGTCGCTGGCGATGTGCCGGAAGCATTCGTCGGTGTGGCAGAGCGAATGCGGCGTCACGATCACGTTGTCGAGGGCGAGGATCGGGTTGTCCTTGGGCGTCGGCTCCTGCTCGAACACATCGAGCGCCGCGCCGGCGATGCGCCTTTCCTTCAACGCGGCGTACAGCGCCTTCTCGTCCACGGTCTGGCCGCGCGAGGTGTTGATGAGGAAGGCGGTGGGCTTCATCAGGCCGAGCTCGCGCGCGCCCACCAGCTTGTTCGTTTCGGGCGTGAGCGGCGTGCTGACCGACACGAAATCCGCGCGGCGCAGCAACGCGTCCTTGTCCGCGAGCTCGACGCCGATCTCCTTCATGTCTTCGGCCCTGGCGTAGGGATCGCAGCCCAGGTGCCGCATGCCGAGGGGCTTCAGCAGGCGGAACGCCTCCTTGCCGATCGAGCCGACGCCGAACGCGCCGAAGGTCTTGCCGACCAGGCCCACGCCCATCTCGTCGTGGCGCTCGGCCCAGCGCCCGGCGCGGGTCAGCCGGTCGAGCCGGAACAGCTTCAGCGACAGCGCCAGGGTGAAGGCGAGGATGATCGTGGCGACCGGCCGGCGCACCGCCTCGGGCGTGTTGGCGACAATGACGCCGGCCCGGGTGCAGGCCTCTACGTCCACGTTGTCGAAGCCGACGCCGAAGCGCGCGACCAGCCGCAGGCGCCGGTCGGCGCGCGCAAGCGACGCGGCCTCGGTTCTGGGTCGCATGGTAACCACCGCGTCGTAGCGCGAAGCCTGGTCGGGCGTGATCGCGGGCGTGGCCTCGCGCATGAATTCGTGTTCGACGCCCGGCGCGGCCTTGAGCGCGTCCAGCACCGCCGGGTCGAAGGCCGGCTTGCCGTCGGGCCTGATGCAGTCGCGCGTGAAGCCGACGCGGAATGGTTCCACGGCCATCGCTCGGGTCCTTTCGGCTGGTCTACGGCTTGAACGGGTCCTTCGCCTTGGCGGCGGCGACGTAGAGCGCCGCGTCCTCGGGCAGCAGCAGCTTGGCGCGCACCAGCTCGTGCGCCGCCGCCTCGACCTTCGCCGCGTAGCCGGCATGCGTGCCGTAGCGCTCCTCGATCGACGGGCGCGGGTCGCCCGCGGCCGTTCGCTCGGCCTTGGTGCGCGCGAAAGCAAGGAAGCTGCCGTCGCGGTCGCACAACGCGCCGGCCGGGAACGGCTCCTTGTACAGGTTCCAGCCCGTGTAGGTGCCGAGCGGCACGGCGATGTCGGGCGTGCGGATGCCCGCGCTCTCGTTGCCGTCGCCGTCCACCTTCGCCACCAGCACGCGGTAGGCGCGCGCCTTGTCGGGGGACGGCGCCACCCAGTCGCCGTAGGGTGCGATCCGGTTGCCGGCGCGCGCGACGGCGGCGCCGGGAACGGCGGGAAAGCCGATCGCGGCGGGATCGACCAGCGTGCCGTCGGCAAGGCGCGGCACCAGGCTCGGCGGCGGCGCCTCGCCGGCGGTCACCCAGCGGTCGAGTGCCGCGATCAGCGCGCGCAGCGGCGGGCCGGCGCTGTGCGGGTTGCGCGGATTGGCGCAGGGGCCCGGCGCGGTGCCGCTGCCGAAATGCCCGCCGTGCTGCGTGCCCGCGACCATGTAGACCCGCGTGTTGGCGGGCAGCTCCAAGTCCTTCTTGCCCAGCGGGTCGGTGGTCAGCAGCGACGCGCCCTTCTGCCAGTACTCGGTCGAAGTGTTGACCTCGATCAGCTTCGGGTCGAAGCGGTCGCCGCGCAGCAGCATCCCCGACCGGCCGCTCACCGGATCGGCCGTGCGCGCGGAAGCGAAGGGGAACGTGTTCTCGGGATAGAAATGGTCCTCGTGCTGCGTGTTGGTGCGCGCGGGCTGGCCGAACTCGGCGTTCAGGAACACGCGGCCCACGCCCGCGATGTGCGACAGGACGCCGTCGAATACGCGCCGGTTACCTTCGTCGCGGTTGAAGCCCTGGCCGATGAAGTCGCGCAGGAACCGCCCGCTCTGCGAGATGCCGACCGCGAGCGCGGTCTGGATGCCGGGGCCGGCCGGATTATCGTTGCCCGCCTGGTCCTTGGCCTCGCGCCGCATGAACGACACCAGGTCGCGTGTCGCGGCGAAGCCGATGCCCAGCACCCACGGGTTCTTCGCCGGATAGCGCAGATCGTAGATCGCTCCGGGCGCGGGCTTGGTGCCCTCGGGCAGGAGTCTGACCGTGCGCGCGTCGGCGTAGGTCCAGCCCGCGGCCGGCACCGGGACGGGCCGGTCGGTCTCGTGCCGGCGCACGGTGAGCTGCGCGAGCGACTGGTCGAGCGTCGCGGCCTCGTAGCTGAGCTTGAACGCCTCCACCTGGGGACCGCGGGTGCCCGAGACCAGCTCGTCGCGGATCGTGCGCACGATCGGCGCGCCGTTCGCGGTCGCGGCCGGCACCTTGATGGCCATGCCGCCGCCCGCCTTGGGCGCGTCGGGGTCCCAGCCCGCCCACAGGATCGTGTAGCCCTGCTTCAGGTACAGCGCGTTGCCCGCGTCCTTGGCCTCCTTCACCGCGTCCAGCGTCCCGGCCGAGCTGGGCGGCGCGTCCATCAGCCAGTTGAACAGGAACTTGCGGCCGCGGTTCGTGACCTCGAACAGGATCTTGCGGTTGCCGGCGCCGGGATCGGCGGGCCTGAGCAGGAAGAACTCAACCTCGTAGGCGACCCTGCCGTCGGCGTTGCGCGCAGCCTTGTCCAGATTGACGATGCCCGCGTTGCGCGGGTCGAACGGATCGAGCTCGCCGCGCGCCGTGCCGACGACGCGTTCGTAGGCGCCCGCGGGGCCCAGCGGCACGCCGCCCGCCAGCGGCTCGATCTTCTCGATCTTGATTTCGACGATGCGCGCGTCGGCGCCGCCGGCCGCCAGCGCCGCGCCGAAAGCGGCGGCCAGCACGAAGGATTTCCGCATGGACCGTTTCCCCCCGCCGGGATGATAGTCGACGCGGCCGCGCGGGCGGAAGGGCCGCCGAAAACGCACCGGGCGCAAGCCCGCTTGCGCGGGCCGCGCCCGGAGGACGATCGATCGCGCGCCCCGGCCCGTCGGGGCCGGAGGCAGGCCAAGCCTAGCGCTTGTTGACCTTGTCCTTGACCGTCTTCGACGCCTTGAACCGGACCGTCTTGCTGGCCTTGATCTGGATGGCCTCGCCGGTCTTGGGATTGCGTCCCATGCGGGCCGCACGCTTGCCCAGGGAGAACGTGCCGAGGGTCGTGCGCACGCCCTTGCCCTTGGTCAGCGAGTCCTCGATCGCGCTCAAGACCGCCTGGATCGCGGCCTTCGAGTCCTTGGCGCTGAAGCCGGTTTTCTTCGCGACTGCGGCAACGAGTTCGGTTTGGTTCACGTTCGTAATCCCCAGAGGAATGTTGTACCAACCCCTAGTAAGGGTATGGGCTTCATACGCCATATCTAGCCGAATGCAAGCGGGGACGGGCGTGGCGCGTAACGGCGGTCCCGCAACCCCAGGAAATTAAAGGCTTGTATGCACGGCGCGGCAAAGCGTCCTGCGCCGCCGCCGGGCGAACCGCCGCCGGCCCCGCAAGACCCGCGCTGGCGGCCCGATTCGCCCGGAACCGCGCGGCGATCAGCCATTCGTTGAGCCTCTATTAACTATTCAAGCCCTAGTGTCCTGGCCGGTGAAAGGGGACTCCGCCGGCAGCGGCATTCGAATGCCAGGCCAAACGACCACCGACCGCACCGGGTTGTTCCCGGGCATGCGGGACTTCAAACGGCTGCGCGTGGCGCTGGTCGCCACGGCGCTTGCCGTCGCCGCCCTCGCCTTGTTTGCGGTGGTGAACTCGGCCAACGAGGCGCGGCGCGCGGCGCTCAACCGCGCCCAGGCCAAGGCCGACGGGCTCGCGATCACCCTCGATCAGCACACGGAGTACAGCTTCCGCGCCATGCGCGCCGTGCTGCGCCTGGCGGCGATGGACCACGCCGACCGCCTGCGCTGGTCCGGCGCGATCGCGGCGATGGGGCCGACGCTGGCGGAACTCGCGCGCGAGGCGCCGCTGTTCCGTTCCATGCAGGTCCTCGATATCGGCGGTGCGGCGATCGCGGATTCGCGGCCGGCCTCCGCCGCGCCGTTCGACGCCGCGGACCGGGCCTATTTCCGCGTGCACCGCGACGACCCCGCGGCCGGCTTCTTCGTGAGCGAGCCGGTGCGCGGCAAGGTGACGCCGGAATGGCGCGTGGTCGCGAGCCAGCGCCTGGCCGATCCGCAAGGGCGTTTCGCCGGCGTCGTCATGGGCGTGATGTCGCCCGAGGAGATGGCCGCAGCATACGGCGCCCACAGTCCGGACCGCGGGCTGCGCGTAACCCTATATCGCGAGGACGGCGTGGTGCTGACGCGCCTTCCCTTCGACCCCCGCGCCTTGGGCGAAACGGCGGGCGAGTTCGCCCGGTTCGAGCCGGTGCGCGGGGAAACCCGCCATGCCGTCGTCGCCCTGCCGGTGGGCGAGCGGCGCATCACCTATCGCGCGATCGACGGTCTCCCGCTCGTCGTTGCGGTTTCCTACGACACGGACGAGGCGCTGGGGCCGTGGCGCCGGTCGCTGCCCGGCTACGCGGCTTGGGCAGCGGGCGCCGTTGCGGTGACGCTGGCCATCATGCTGGCGCTGCTGGGGATGCTGCACCAGCGCGAAGCGGCGGCCCGTGCGCTCGCGGCCAGCGAGGCGCGGCTGTTCGACCTGGTCGCCTCCATGTCGGACTGGACCTGGGAGCAGGACGCGGACCTGCGCTTCACCTACATCTCCGCGGTGCACGTCGCGCGCTACGGCCTCGACCCGGCCACGTGGATCGGCAAACGGCGCGACGAATTGGGCCTCGACGTCGATCCCGCGGCTATGCGCGCGCACATGGCCGACCTCGATGCGCGCCGGCCGTTCCGCGACTTCCTGGTGCGGCGCCGGGCGCCGGACGGCCGCGTGCTGTACTTCTCGATCAGCGGCAATCCGGTGTTCGGCGAGGACGGGCGGTTCCTCGGCTACCGCGGCACCGGGCGCGACGTGAGCCAGATCAAGGACGCCGAGATGCGTGCCGAGGCCAGCGCCGCCGAGGTCGCGCGCAGCCGCGACCTCCTGCGCGCGGTGCTCAACAACGTGCCGGCGCGCATCCACCTCAAGGACCGCGAGCGGCGCTACGTCATGGTCAACGACGAGCAACTCCAGATCTGGGACATCGCGCTCGAAGACGCGCTGGGCAAGCGCTTCGAGGAACTCGACGTACCGACCATCGATCCGCCGACACAGGCCACGCGGGCCCGGGAGATCGCCGAGAAAGAGCGCGCGGTCCTGGATGCCGGCGCGCCGCAGACCTTCTACCAGGATCTCCTTGCCGGCCCGGACCGGCCCAAGCGCGCGTACCTGACCAACAAGATCCCGTTGTTCGGCCCGGATGGAAGGCCGAACGCGATCCTCACCGTCGCGGTCGACGTGACGGACTTGAAGGCCGCCGAACGGCAGGCCAAGACCGCGGCCGAGGAACTGACCAAGAACCGCGATCTCCTGCAGGCCGTGCTCGACACCGTTCCGGCGTCGATCAACGTCAAGGACAGCGAGCGCCGCTACATCCTGATCAACAAGGCGCAGCTCGACGACTACGGGACGCCGCTCGAGCAGGTGATGGGCAGGCGCCTGGAAGAGATCGCGCTGCCTTCGATCAGGCCGGAGGAAATGCCGGTCTTCGCGGCCAACGTGGCCCAGCACGACCGGGCCCTTTTGGCGGGCGCCGAGGCCCAGGTGTTCTTCGAGGAGGCCTTCACCGACAACACCGCGGGCAAGCGGGTCTATTGGCTCACCAGCAAGATCCCGCTCAAGGACGCCGACGGCAAGCCCTACGCTATCCTCACCGCCTCGATCGACATCACCGGCCGCAAGGAGGCAGAGATCAAGATGGCCGCGGCCAACCAGCGCCTGGCGGACTACGTGGAGACCTCGTCCGACTGGTTCTGGGAGACCGATGCCCGGCACCGCTACACCTATTTCTCGGAAGGGCTGCAGCGGGTGCTGGGCGCCGAGCCCGGCCGCGTGCTCGGCCATGCGCGCATGGAGCTCGCCGCCGACACGCAGGACGACCCCGAGAAGTGGCGGAAGCACCTCGCGGATCTCGACGCGCACCGCCCGTTCCGCGACCTGGTCTACCAGGTGACGGTGAACGGCAAGCGCAAGCACATCTCCGCCAGCGGCAAGCCGGTGTTCGGCGCCGAGGGCCGGTTCCTGGGCTATCGTGGCGTCGGCCGCGACGCGACCGCGGAGGTCGAGCTCACCTACGCGCTGATCGAGGCCAAGAACGCCGCCGAGGTCGCAAGCCGCGCCAAGAGCGAGTTCCTCGCCAACATGAGCCACGAGCTGCGCACGCCGCTCAACGCCGTGATCGGCTTTTCGGACGTGCTGGCGACTGGCATCGCGGGGCCGCTCAATGCGCGGCAGAGCGAATACGTCCACGACGTCGCCACGTCCGGGCGCCACCTGCTCGACGTCATCAACGACGTGCTCGACCTCGCCAAGATCGAAGCCGGGCGCATGGACCTGCGCGAGGAGATGCTGGACCTGGGCGCGCTGGTGGGGGATTGCGTGCGGCTGCTGCGCGAGCGCGCGCGCAACGCCGGCGTGACGCTGGAGCAGCGGGTGCCGCCGGCGGTCGGTCTCTACGGCGACGTTCTGGCGCTGAAGAAGGTCCTCACCAACCTGCTGTCGAACGCGGTCAAGTTCACCGAGAAGGGCCGCGTGACGGTGGATGCACGCATCGACGCGCAGGGCGCCTGCGTCATCAGCGTGGCCGACACGGGCTGCGGCATGTCGCCGGAAGAGGTGGAGAAGGCGAAAGAGCCGTTCGGCCAGGTGGACAGCACGCTGTCGCGCCGCCACCAGGGCACCGGCCTCGGCCTGCCGCTCGCCGTGTCGCTGACCGAGCGCATGGGCGGGCGGATCGAGATCGACAGCGAGCCGGGTCGGGGCACGACCGTAACCGTGATCCTGCCGGCCGAGCGCGTGCTGCACTCCGCGGCCTGATCCGGGATGCCCGGCGTCCCGGCGGCGCGGGTGCGATTTTCCGGTCCCAAAGCCCCGCAAAGCGCGGTTGGTTGCCGCCCCGCGGCCGTGCTAGAACGCGGCGCCCGCTTGCAGTCCCGCGCGAGCGTCAGCCGGGGAAATTCGCTTACTTGGCGAGGTCGACAATCCCGGCAGGATCGCGCATAACATGCGCCGGGACGGGACACTGCCGAATCGTCGGGCAGGTAGGGTCGCCGGCCGGTTCTAGCGGCGGCGAGGATGGCGCGGCCGCCCCGGATCGCAGGGGCGGCTATGGAGCGAACGGAGACGGTTGCGGCATGGCCGAGATCACAGAGAAGATCATGGACATCATCGCCAAGGAGGCGAAGCTCGACCGCACCGCGCTCACGCTCGACACGCGGCTCGATTCGCTCAAGATCGAATCGCTCGACCTGGTGCAGATCCTGTTCGCGATCGAGGACGAGTTCGAGGTCTACGTCCCCTACAACGACGAATCCTACAAGCTCGAGACCCTGCGCGACGTCGTGGACGGCGTGAACCGCCTGATCGGCGAGAAGCAAGCGGAAACCGCCGCGGGGCAGAGCTGAAACCTTCATGACCGGCACGCATCGCGTCGCGATCACGGGCCTCGGCTGTATCGCGGCCCCGGGCAACGACGTGGCGTCGTTCTGGGGCGCGCTGAAAGAGGCGCGCGGCGCGATCGGCCCGGTCGCGGCCGTGCCGCACGACAAGCTCAACATCAAGATCGCCGCCGAGGTCGGGGACTTCGACCCCGCCCGGCACTTCGACGAGCGCAAGCTGATGCTGCTCGACCGCTTCGCGCAGTTCACGCTGATCGCCGCGCGCCAGGCCGTCAAGCAGGCCGGGCTCGACTTCAAGGCCGGCCTCGGGCGCGAGACCGCGGCCATCATCGGCACCGGCGCCGGCGGCATGAACACGCTCGAAGTCGCCTACGCGCGGCTGCACGGCGCCAACGGCAACGGCGCCACGGCGCGCCAGATCCCGCTCACCATCCCGCGGCTGATGGTCAGCGCTGCCGCGAGTCACGTGACCATGGAGTTCGGCATCACCGGCCCCAGCTTCGCGGTGTCGAGCGCGTGCTCGTCCGCCAACCACGCGATCGGCGAGGCGTTCTGGATGGTCCGCACGGGGCGCGCGCGCGCCGCCGTCACCGGCGGGGCCGAGGCCTGCATCACGTTCGGCACCATGAAGGCGTGGGAGGCGCTGCGCGTGATGGCGCCCGACACCTGCCGGCCGTTCAGCGGCGGGCGCAAAGGCATGGTGCTGGGCGAGGGCGGGGCGGTCGCGGTGCTGGAGCGGTTCGAGGACGCCAAGGCGCGCGGCGCCGAGATCCTGGCCGAGATCGCGGGCTTCGGCATGACCGCGGACGCCGGCGACATCGTGCAGCCCTCGGAAACCGGCGCGTCCGACGCGATGAACCTCGCGCTGAAAGACGGCGGCCTCAACCCCGAGGACGTCGGCTACATCAACGCGCACGGCACCGGCACGCTCGCCAACGACGTGACCGAGACCAGGGCGATCAAGCGCAGCTTCGGCGCGCACGCCGCGAAGCTGATGGTCACGTCAACCAAGTCGATGCACGGGCATACGCTGGGCGCGGCCGGGGCGGTCGAGCTGGTGGCCGCGGTGATGGCGCTGAAGGAGGGCGTGGTGCCGCCGACCGCGAACTACCAGCGGCCGGACCCGGCGTGCGACCTCGACTACGTGCCGAACACGGCGCGTCCGGCGCGCGTGGGCGCGGCGCTGTCCAACTCCTTCGCGTTCGGCGGCCTGAACGCGGTCCTCGCGCTCAAGCGCGCGCCCTGAAACGAAAGGTCCGGAAACGAAACGCCCGCGACGGTTTCCCGCCGCGGGCGATGCGGCGAACGGAAATTCCGACCAGGCTCAGTTGATCTCGCGCCACGTGCCGTCGGGCTGGCGGCAGGCCGTGCCCGTGGTCGTGTAGTTCTGGCCGCCGATGGTCGTGGTCTTGGTGTACTGGCGGCAGTAACTGGTGTCGTAGGCCTGCTGGCCCGCATAGGGCTGCGGCGGCGCCTGGTAGCCCTGCTGCTGCTGGTACGGATCGGGCGCCGGCTGATAGGCGGGCGGCGGCGTGTAGGCCGGCGCGGCCTGGTAGCCCGGCGCCGGCTGGTAACCGGCCGGCGGCGGCTGGTAGCCGGGGGCCGCGGCGTAGCCCGGCGCGGGCTGGTAGCCCGGGGGCGGCGCATAGGCCGGCTGCGGCTGGTAGTAGCCGGGCGGCGGGGGCGGCGGGGCGTAGGTCGCCTGGGGCGGCGGATCGTTCTGCTTGCCGATCAGGTGGCCGCTCAGCGCGCCGACGCCCAAGCCGAGAATACCGCCCACCGCGGCGCCCTTGGCGCCGCCGAGACCGTAGCCGATGCCCGCGCCGGCGGCGCCGCCCGCGGCGGTGCCGAGCAGCGTGCTGTCCTGGGCGCGCGCGTCCGCGCCGGCGAGGCCCACGCCCGCGGCCAGCGCCAGGGCCGCCAGAATCCTGGACAATTTGGTCATGTCGCTCCTCCTCCGCTCGGGGCGGATCACTCGAGGATGAATATGGTAGTCGAATTTGGCCGATTTAAGGAGTGATCCAGATCACAAGGCGGGGACCGGCGGGGCGGGGGCGGAATCGACGCCGGGCCGGGTTTTTGCCATGATCGCCCGGGCCGGACCGGCCGCCATCGGGCGGTTCTGCGCCGGCGGGGGCGAGAAGGGAGCCACAGGGATGATTACCAGGCGGCATTGCGCGGCCGGCGCGCTGCTGGCGGCGGGCGTGTTCGCGTTCGGCGGGAGCGCCGGCGCGCAGGAATTCGTGCCCGCGGTCGTCTTCGACATGGGGGGCAAGTTCGACAAATCGTTCAACGAGGCCGCCTACAACGGCGCCGAGAAGTTCAAGAAGGACAGCGGCATCGCCTACCGCGATTTCGAGGTGACGAACGAGGCCCAGCGCGAGCAGGCGCTGCGCAACATGGCGCGCCGCGGCGCCTCGATCATCATCGCCATGGGCTTTGCGCAGGCGACGCCCTTGCAGGTCGTGGCCAAGGAATTCCCCAACGTGAAGTTCACCATCATCGACGCGAAGGTGGACCTGCCCAACGTCCAGTCCGTGCTGTTCAAGGAGGAGGAAGGCTCGTACCTCGTCGGCATGCTGGCGGCGCTGACCAGCAAGACCGGCAAGGTGGGCTTCGTCGGCGGCATGGACATCCCGCTGATCCGCGCCTTCGCCTGCGGCTACGTGCAGGGCGCCAAGGCGGTCAACGCCAAGGCCGAGGTGATCCAGAACATGACCGGCACCACGCCCGCGGCGTGGAACGACCCGACCAAGGGCGGCGAGCTGGCGCGCAGCCAGTTCGACCGCGGCGCCGACGTGGTCTATGCCGCCGCCGGCGCCACGGGCCTCGGCGTGCTGCAGGCCGCCAAGGACCTGGGCAAGCTTTCGATCGGCGTCGACAGCAACCAGAACCACCTGCATCCGGGCTCGGTGCTCACCTCCATGATCAAGCGCGTGGACGTGGCGATCTACGACGCCTTCAAGGACGCCAAGGCCGGCACCTGGAAGCCGGGCCTCCGGATCCTCGGCCTCAAGGAGGAGGGCGTGGGCTGGTCGCTCGACGCCAACAACCGCAAGCTGGTCTCGGCCGACACCGAGGCGAAGCTGAAGGCCGCCGAGGCCGACATCAAGTCGGGCAAGATCAAGATAGTGGACTACCGCGCCGCCAATTCCTGCCCCAACTGACCCCGAGCGGACGCCGGGCGGTGACGCAGAGCGCGACCGCCGCGCCGCCCGCCATCGAGTTGCGCGGGATCGACAAGCGTTTCGGCCCGGTTCACGCGAACCGGGCCGTTTCGCTCGCCGTGCCCGCGGGCACGATCCACGGCATCGTAGGCGAGAACGGCGCCGGCAAGTCGACGCTGATGAGCATCCTCTACGGCTACTACCGGGCCGATGCGGGGGAAATCTGGGTCGCCGGCAGGAAGACCGAGATCGACGGCCCCGGCGACGCGATCGCGGCCGGCATCGGCATGGTGCACCAGCATTTCATGCTGGTGGACACGTTCACCGTGCTCGAGAACGTGGCGCTGGGGGTCGAGGGCGGGGCGCTGCTGCACGGCGGCATGGACAAGGCGCGCGCCGAACTCGCGCGCCTGGAGCGCGAGTACAGGCTCGAGGTCGACATCGACGCGGTGGTGGGCGAGCTGTCGGTGGGCCTGCGCCAGCGCATCGAGATCCTGAAGGCGCTCTACCGCGGCGCCAACGTGCTGATCCTGGACGAGCCCACGGGCGTGCTGACGCCGGCCGAGGCCGACCACCTGTTCCGCATCCTGCGCGTGCTGAAGCAGGAGGGGAAGACCGCGATCCTGATCACCCACAAGCTGCGCGAGGTGATGGCGGCGACCGACAACGTGACCGTGATGCGCCGCGGTGCCGTCGTGGGCACGGTCCGGACCGCCGACACCAGCCCCGAGCAGCTCGCCGAGATGATGGTGGGCCGCAAGGTGCTGCTGCGGGTCGAGCGTCACGCCGCCACGCCCGGGCGCACCGTGCTGGAGGTCGACGCCCTCAAGGTCACCGACGCCCAGGGCGTCGAGCGCGTCAAGGGCGTCTCGTTCCGGGTGCGCGCGGGCGAGATCGTGGGCATCGCGGGCGTGGCCGGCAACGGGCAGAGCGAGCTGATCGAGACGCTCGCGGGCATGCGCGCGCCCACCGGCGGCCGCGTGCTCTTGAACGGCCGGGAAGTCGCGGCGGCCGGCCGGCACCTGTCGCCGCGCGCGCTGCGCGAGCTGAAGCTCGCGCACATCCCCGAGGACCGCCTGCGCATGGGCCTGGTCGCGCCGTTCGCCGCGCACGATAGCGCGATCCTGGGCCAGCAGGGACGCTCGATCTACAACCGCGGGCTGCTGTTCGACCGCCGCGCGATCGTGCAGGCCTGCGCCGAGGCGATGCGGCGCTACGACGTGCGCCCGACCGAGCCCAGGCTCGCCAGCGTCAGCTTCTCGGGCGGCAACCAGCAGAAGATCGTGCTGGCGCGCGAGATCGAAGTCGATCCCGACCTGCTGCTGGTAGGCCAGCCCACGCGCGGCGTCGACATCGGCGCGATCGAGTTCATCCACCGCCGCCTGCTGCAATTGCGCGACGCGGGCAAGGCGATCCTTCTGATCTCGGTCGAGCTCGACGAGATCCTGGGCCTGGCCGACCGCATCCTGGTGATGAACGAGGGCCGCGTGGTGGGCGAGCTCGCGGCGGCGGACGCGGACGAGAACAAGCTCGGCCTGTTGATGGCCGGCATCGCCAAGGCGGCGTGACTTCATGGCGGGGGGCGGGACGCGCGACATGCCGCGCTGGGCCGATCTGGTGCTGCTGCCGGCGCTCAACCTGGCGTCGGCGCTGGCCGTCGCGGGCGCGGTGATCGCGGTCCTGGGCGAGAATCCGCTGAAGGCGCTGGGCCTCTTGCTCTACGGCTCCCTCGGCTACGGCGAGGCCGTGGGCTTCACGCTCTACTACGCCACCAACTTCGTGTTCACGGGCCTCGCGGTCGCGGTCGCGTTCCACGCCGGGCTGTTCAACATCGGCGGCGAGGGCCAAGCCTATCTCGGCGGCCTCGGCGCCGGCCTCGTGTGCCTGTTCCTGGGGTTCCTGCCCGGGATTCTCGCGGTGCCGCTGGGGGTGGTCGCGGCGGCGCTGTTCGGCGCGGCGTGGGCCTACCTTCCGGGCTACCTCCAGGCCAGGCGCGGCAGCCACATCGTCATCACCACGATCATGTTCAATTTCCTGGCCGCAGCGCTGATGACGCACCTGATGGTCAACGTGCTGATCAAGCCGGGACAGCAGTCGCCCGAAAGCCGCGAGTTCGACCCCAATACCTGGATGCCGTTCGTGCACGAGCTGGCGGCCAAGGCCGGGATCGTCATGGCCAAGTCGCCGCTCAACCTGTCGATCCTGCTGGCCGCGGCCGTGTCGGCCGCGGTCTGGGCGTTCCTGTGGCGGACGCGCTGGGGCTACGCGCTGCGCGTGGTGGGCATCAACGAAACCGCGGCGGTCTATGGCGGCATCGCGCCCGACCGGGTGATCGTAGGCGCGATGGCGCTGTCGGGCGCTCTCGCGGGGCTGGTGGGCGTCAACGAGATCATGGGCGTGCAGCACCGCCTGATCCTCAATTTCACCGGCGGCGTCGGCTATGTCGGCATCGCGGTGGCGCTGATGGGGCGCAACCATCCCGTGGGCATCGCGCTGGCGGCGCTGCTGTTCGGGGCGCTCTACCAGGGCGGCGCCGAGCTCAGCTTCGACATGCCGCGGCTGACCAAGGAAGTCGTCGTCGTGATCCAGGGCCTGGTGATCCTGTTCTGCGGCGCGTTCGAGGCGATGTTCCGGCCCTACGTCGCGGCGCTGTTCCGCCGCCGCGCGCTCGCGGCCGGGGCAGCCTGAGGCGGCGCCATGGGCGAAACCCTCCCGCTGGTCCTGACCATGATCGACGCGACCGTGCGCGTGGCCACGCCCCTGGTGCTGGCCGCGCTGGCCGGGCTGTTCTCGGAGCGTGCGGGCGTGGTCGACGTTGGCCTCGAGGGCAAGATGCTGGGCGCGGCGTTCTTCGCCGCCGCCGTGGCGTCGGTCACGGGCTCGCCCTGGCTCGGTCTGCTCGCCGCGATCGCCGCCGCCACGACGCTCGCGATGGTGCACGGGCTCGCCTGCATCACCTTCAACGGCAACCAGGTGGTCTCGGGCATGGCGCTCAACATCCTGATGGCGGGCCTGGCGCCGACGCTCGCCTTCGCCTGGTTCCGCGAGGGCGGGCAGACGCCGCTGCTCGGCCCCGGCCAGCGCTTCGCCGCGATCGCGCTGCCGTTCGCCGACGCCCTGGCGCAGGTGCCGGTGCTGGGGGAGATTTACGGGCGCATCAGCGGGCACAACGTGCTGGTCTACATGGCGGCGCTGTCGGTGCCGGTGGTAGCGTTCGTGATCTATCGCACGCGCTTCGGCTTGCGCGTGCGCGCGGTCGGCGAAAACCCCTCGGCCGTGGACACCGCGGGGATTCCGGTCGGCGCGCTGCGCTACCGCGCGCTTCTGTGCAACGGTGTGCTGTGCGGCATCGCCGGCGCCTATCTCTCGACCGCCCACGGCGCCGCCTTCGTGCGCGACATGACCGCGGGCAAGGGCTACCTCGCGCTGGCCGCACTGATCTTCGGCAAGTGGAAGCCGGTGCCGACGCTGTTCGCATGCCTCCTGTTCGCGTTCACCGACGCATTGCAGGCGCGGCTGCAGGGCGTGTCGGTGCCGGGCATCGGCCAGGTGCCGGTGCAGGCGATCCAGGCCATGCCCTACGTCCTGACCGTCCTGCTGCTCGCCGGGTTCGTCGGACGCGCCATGGCGCCCAAGGCGATCGGCGTGCCCTACGTGAAGGAGCGATGAGCAGGGCCGACATCGACGCGGCGGCCGCGGCGGTCGGCGCGCGCGCGGGCGGCCGCGTGCCCGCGATCGGCCTGGTCATGGGGTCGGGCCTGGGTGCGATCGCAGGCCGGGTGGCCGGCGCGGCGCGCGTCCGGTTCGCCGACATTCCGGGATTTCCCGGCTCCAAGGTCGCGGGCCATGCCGGCGAACTGGTGCTGGGCACGCTGGGCGGGCAAAGCGTCGCGGTGTTGAGCGGCCGCGCCCACGCCTACGAGGGCTACGCGGGCGGCACGCTCGCGCTGCCGCTGCGCACGCTCAAGGCGCTGGGCTGCCGCTGGGCGGTGCTGGTCGCGGCGGTCGGCTCGATCAACCCGAAAATCCGGCCCGGGCGTATCGCCGCGGTCAGCGACCATATCGTGCTGGCGGGCGCGAATCCGCTGACCGGCCCCAACGACGAATCGGTCGGCCCGCGCTTTCCCGCCATGAACGACCCCTACGACCCGGCGCTGCGCAAGCTCGCCAAGCGCGCGGCCGCTCGCGCGAACGTAAAGCTGGCGGAAGGCGTGATGGCGCACTGGCCCGGCCCCAGCTTCGAGACGCCCGCGGAAATCCGGGCGCTCCGGCGCCTGGGCGGGGATTTCGTCGGCATGTCGATGGCGCTGGAGACTGTCGTGGCGCGGCATTGCGGCCTCAAGGTGCTGGGTTTAGCCTGCGTCACCAACATGGGCGCGGGCATGGACAAGCGCGCGCCCAGCCACGCCGACACGCTCAAAGGGGCGGCGGTGCTGGCGGGCGACCTGGAACGCGTACTGTTGGGAACGCTGGAGAGCTGGAGCGATGCGGCGTAGCGCAGTTGCGGGGTGCATGGCGCTGGCGGGCGCGGGCTTGGGCCTGGGCGCGCCGGCCGAGGCGCATCCCCATGTCTGGATCGACAACACCGCGACCTTCGTGTTCGCGCAAGGCAAGATCGGCTCGATCCGCCTGCGCTGGGAGTTCGACGAGATCTTCAGTGCGAGCCTGATCAGCCAGTTCGACAAGAACAAGGATCGGAAGCTCGACGCGGCCGAGATCAAGGAGCTGGAGAAGGGCGCGTTCGCGAACCTCGCCAACTACGGCTATTTCACCTACGTGACGGTGGACGACAAGCCGGTGCCGACCGTGCGCGTGACCGGCTTCACCGCGCGTATCGAGAAGGACAAGCTGGTGTACGAGTTCGCCGTGCCGCTGGACCGGCCGGTCGATCCGGTGACGCAGGCCTTCACCTTCGCGGTGTACGACCTGGAATACTTCGTCGAGCTGGACATGGGCGGGCGCGAGCGCGACGGCGCGCGCTACGAAGGCAACGCGGGACTGACCTGCAAGGCGAGCGTGGGCGAGAACCCGTCGAAGCGCATCTATTCGGGCCAGGTCGCCCCGCCGGAGATGCGGCTCAAATGCGTCAAGGCGCCGTGACCCGCCGCCTGCTGGCGCTGGCGGTGCTGCTGTCGGCGCTGCTGGCCGCGGCGTGGGCGGACGGCGCGCTGGCGCAGGGCAATCCGTTCGCGCCCGGCGCCCGGCCCCAGGCCCAGCCGCAGGCCGCGACGCCGGCCGCCGCGCCCGCGTCCGGCGGCTGGTTCGCCGACGTGCAGCGCCAGGTCAACCGCCAGCTCAACCAGCGTCTGGCCGAGATCAACAAGGGCTCGTCCGCGGCGCTGCTCTTTGGCGCGCTCATCGCCTTCGCCTACGGCGTGTTCCACGCCGCCGGGCCCGGCCACGGCAAGATGCTGGTGGTTTCGTACTTCATCGGCCGCGACGCGCATCCCTGGCGCGGGGCGCTGATGGGCTCGCAGATCGCGCTGGTGCATGTGGGCGGGGCGATCGTGATGGCGCTGATCGCGACCGCGATCATGACCGGCGCGGCGCCGCCCAGCGCCGAGGACATGCGTGAGGTGAAGCTCGCGTCCTACGCGGGCGTCGCGCTCATCGGCGCGTGGATGTTCGTGAGCGTGCTGCGCGGCAAGGGCCACGCGCATTTCCATGCGCACCATGACCATGACCACGGGCACGCGCGCGATCGTGGCCACGCGCATGGGCACGGCCACGGGCACGCGCACGGGCACGCGAAGGGGCAGGGACGCAGCTCGGCGATGGTTTCGCTGGTCGCGGGCGCGGTGCCGTGCACCGGCGCGGTCCTGGTGCTGATCTACTGCATCGCCAACGGCATTCCCGCAACGGGCCTCGGCCTCGTGCTGATGATCGGCCTCGGCATGGCGGTGACGCTGACCGGCTTCGGCCTGTTCGGCATGTTCGCGCGCCGGCGCGCGCTCGCCTTCGCCGCGCGGGGCGAGAAGCCGGGGCGCCCGGCGCGCTGGCGCCGCGGTCTCGACCTGATCGGCCCGGGGCTGATCCTCGGTCTCGGCGTGGCGCTGTTCATCGGGGCTTACTAGACTTCGCGCATGCTGATCGCGCAGATCACCGACACGCACATCGCGCGCGCCGGCGGGCTGATCTACGGCCGCGTCGACACGCTTCAGATGCTCGAGGCGGCCGTGGCGCACCTGAAGCGCCTGGACCCCGCGCCCGACATCGTGCTCTTGACCGGCGACCTGGTCGATTCGGGCCACGCCGAGGAATACGCGCGGCTGCGCCGGGCGATCGAACCCCTGGAGCGGCCGGTCTACGCGATCCCCGGCAACCACGACGAGCGCGCGGCGTTCCGCGCCGCCTTCGCCGACCAGGCCTGGCTGCCGCGCGGCGGCGCGTATCTCCACTACACGGTCGAGGACCTGCCGGTCAGGCTGGTGGCGCTCGACACGCTGATCCCGGGCGAGGTGGGCGGGCGCATGGATGCGGCGCGCTGCGCCTGGCTCGACGCGCGGCTCGGCGAGGCGCCGGACCGGCCGACGCTCGTCCTGATGCACCACCCCCCGTTCGCCGTTGGCGTCGAGCATCTCGACCGCTTCGCCATGGACGGCGCCGAGGCCCTGGGCGCTGTCCTCGCGCGCCATCCCCAGGTCGAGCGCGCGGTGTGCGGGCATGCCCACCGCGCGATGGCGCTGCGCTGGCACAACACCCACGTCACGGTGTGCCCCTCGACCGCGCACCAGTTCCTGCTGGATTTCCGGCCCGCGAGCCCGCCGATTTTCACCCTCGAGCCGCCCGGCTTCCAGCTCCACGACTGGCGCCCGGGCGTGGGCCTCATTACGCACACGGTCTGCATCGGCGACTTCCCAGCGCGGAGCACGCGGGGGTAGCTGCGCCGCTTCCCCCGCCTCGGCGCTGAGGGCGGTCAGCGACGCGATGCCTTGGCGGCCCAGTTGCACCGCGTAGGGCAGTCCGCGCGCCAGGGCGGCGACGCCCCCGAACCCGGCCGCCAGCATCGCCATCTCGTCGCTTTGGCTACGACTTGATCCCGAAGTGCTTCCTGAGGCGCGCCTCGACGTTGTCGGCGCTCCAGGCGGCAAGTTCCTCTAGTTTCGAGATGTCTTCATCGGTAACCGGCATGAATTTTCCCTCGAAATAGATGTCTATTGCGCCGGTGATTAT